>Ga0308157_10000183_pt1 | contig 259359 bp, 174 predicted proteins | sample PhyBR1_FD_201035 | JGI IMG/M metagenome (GOLD analysis project Ga0308157, IMG submission 201035) | Phyllosphere microbial communities from UC Gill Tract Community Farm, Albany, California, United States - DLSLB.R1 | ecosystem: Host-associated > Plants > Phyllosphere > Unclassified | place... | reverse complement strand
TTCTGTTTTATGCCCGTTTGCGGTCCTTCCCCCGAAGCATCGCCCCATCCGGATTCGCTGATGCGGCGACGGGGGCGGGATCCTTTTGCGGGAAGCCCGGGGCGCCTCCTTGCGTCCAAAAAGATCTCCAGCAAAGACGCGGCGGACAGCACGGCCCCAAAGGGCGCCACCATAATGATTATTGTATTAGATTTTTTTCAAATCTACATTGGGTGATAAGATTTTATCTTTTAGCTCTAGAAAATTTTAACAGGATCTACTTTTGTAATTCGTTTAGGAAATGAAAGTAATTAATAAGTGTGAAATAATAAAAATGCCTTAAGTGAAATTTCATTTAAGGCATTTTTAAATTTTAAGAAGAGAAACTATTTTAATTGTTTCCAGGCTCGTTCATCTGCGCATATTCTGTAGGTGTCATTTTAAATTGTTTTTGAAAATTGCGTCCAAAAGTGGTTTGAGAATTATAACCTACAATTTCTGCTATTTCATATACTTTATGATGACCTAAACTTAGTAATTCGGCGGCTTTTTTAAGTCGGGCGATATTTATGAGCTCATTTGGGTTTAGGTTTGTGATTTCTTTTATTTTTCTGTAAAATGTAGAACGACTCATTGCCATTTTTTCAGCTAGGATTTCAACACTTAATTCGGTATTTGATAAATTCTCATTAATTATTTCATCCAGTTTTTTAATAAAAGTTTCATCAATTTGGCTGTGTGCCACACTTTTTAAATGCGATAACGGTGAACTTGAATAAAAATCCATTAAATTTTTCCTATTCTCAATTAAATTCTCTACCTGAGCTTTTAAATATTCCATTGAAAATGGTTTACTGATATAAGCATCGGCACCGACTTCAAGACCTTCGATTTTTGAGTTCAAATTATCTTTCGCAGTAAGCAGAACAACTGGAATATGACTGGATTGTAAATCTGTTTTTATTTTTCTACACAACTCAAACCCACTGATTTCAGGCATCATAACATCACTTACAATAAGTTGAATGGTGTATTTCTCAATAATTTCATAAGCTTCATGCGCATTTTTTGCTCGGAGCACATGATAGGTTTCTTCCAAATCATTGGCAATAAATTCTAATAAATCCACATTATCTTCAACAACAAGAATTGTGGTTCTAGTATTTGTGATTTCTTCAATTATTTCTTCATCAACACTTTTACGCTTTTGTTTTTCCTCATTTTTATAAAAGTCAAAATGTTTTTCTTGATGAAGTGGCAGTGCTAGTACAAAACTATTGTATTGCTTTTCTGAAGTATCTAATTTTAATGTTCCTGAGTGCAATTCTGCAAGTGAGTGCGAAAGTGATAATCCAATTCCGGTTCCTGTAATACTCATGGTATCAGGTGCTCTAAAAAATGGCTCAAAAATTTTATTTTTTAGATTTTCGGGAATTCGGTTTCCGTCGCTTTTTATTGAAATTCTAAAATAGGCATTATCTTTCTCTAAAGCGATGATAATTGTTTTTCGGCAATATTTTATGGCATTATTCAGTACGTTGCTTACAATCTTTTTCAATGCTTCTTCATCAACATAAGCATAAATGGTTTCAGGACTTAAATCAAATTGAATATCTATATTTTTATCCTTTATAGCTTGACTGAAACGGACATAAGTATTTTGAACCAAATCAGTAATGTTTACTTTTACAAAGGTTAGTTTTACTTCTTCGGTTTCCGTTTTTCTAAAATCTAATAATTGTGAGACTAAATGAAGTAAGCGAGATGTATTTTTCTCCATAATATTTAAATCTCCATAAATTTCCGGCATTTGCTTGGCTTTCTTTAAAACCTTGTCAAGCGGACTTTTGATTAATGTCAGTGGCGTTCTGATTTCATGCGCTATATTGGTGAAAAACTCTATTTTGGCGTTATAGATTTCTTTTTCCTTTTGGTTATTCAAATATTTGATTTTCTGATCGTTTTTTTGCTCAATATATTGATGGTAATATCTGAGCGCAAAATAAACCAAGGCAAATCCTAAAGCAAAATAAAGAATATATGCCATTGTACTTGCGTAAAATGGAGGTAGAATTCTGATTTCTAATGCAACTGTTTCGTTATTATAAAGCTTATTGCTGTTATATGATTTTACTTTGAATGTGTATTTTCCAGAAGGAAGCTCAGTAAAAAAGACTTGATGTTTTTTGCCTAACGGAATCCATTCATCACTGATTCCTTCCATTTTGTACCAATATTGCGTCATATCGGAAGAATTATAATTCAATGAACCAAATTCTATACTAAATGACGATTGATTGTTTTTTAATTCTAATTTATCGGTTAATGTTATCGATTGTGATAATGGCGAATCGTTTTTGTTGACATCAACTTCAATATTATTGATTTTAAGGCCTGTTATTAAAATTGGTGTTTTTGATTTGTCTTTTTGAAAAGTATCTGGATTGAAGCTAATAAGTCCGTAAACGCTTCCGAAATACATCGTTCCGTTATTGCTTTTAAAACCTGAACTGTAATTAAATTGATCGTTTAACAAACCATTTGCTTTGGTATAAACAGTTATTTTATTGTTTTTGACATTAAATTCAACTAATCCTTTTGAAGTTGAAATCCATAAATTATTTTTGGAATCTTCGAGAATAGTGAAAATTAGATTACTGGGAAGAAAATCTTTTTTAGTGAATCTTTTGAAAGCATTTGTTTTAGAATCAAATAGATTCAAACCGTTTTCAGTGGCAATCCAAATATTGTTTTTGCTGTCTTGAAAAATATAGTTTATCGCATTACTGCTTAGACTGTTGTTGTTTTTCCTGTCATTTTTAAAGAATGTTTTTTGTTTTGTTTTTGGATTATAACAAAATAACCCATCACGATAGGTTCCAGCCCATAAATTTCCTGATTTGTCTTCTAGAAAAGAGGTGAAAAAGTAACCTTCTGGATAAGGAGAAAATTCTACGAAACTATCTTTTTGTGAATCAAATTTCTGAATTCCTAAAGCCGATAATGCCAATAATTCTTTAGCTTTTGTTTGATATAATTTGTAAATGAAATTACTTTTTAAACCTCCGTTTTGACCTGTAGAATAATGTTTTACAACTTTCGAAGACTTAATATCCATGACATCTAACCCGTGTTCAAAAGTACCAATCCAAAGTTTGTCTTTTATTGGTAAAATGGCGTGAATGTTATTGTATGAAATGCTTTGGGAACTTCCATCAGCTCTGAAATTTTGAAAATTTTCAGTATTTGGACTTAGTTTGTTGAGACCTCCATCTTCAGTTCCAATCCATAAATTATTGTAGTCATCTTTATGGATTTCGCGTATGACATTTCCGCTAATTGAATTTTCGGCTACAACATGAAAATATTTTTTAAACGAAGTATATTGTTTTGGAAAATAATTCACGCCACCAAAATACGTTCCAATCCAAATACCACCTTCATTGTCAATAGTTAAAGAATGTACTGCATTATCAGAAATTGAATAAGGATTATTATAACTTTTACGAAGTACCGAATATGATTTTGTCTTTAAATTGTAAATATAGACCCCATTTTCTGATGACATCCACAATTCGTCATTTCCATTTTTTATGAAATTCCGAATGTAAAGCGATTTTTCAGTATAGGTAAAAAGACGCTTTGTACTATTGTCTTTTGTATTAAAAACTAAAGCCCCGTGATTTTGTGTTCCAATTAAAATTTCATCCTTATTATAAGATTTAAGAATGTTTATAATAAAAGGTAAGCCATTTGAAAAAGGGGCTGTAATTTCAAATTTTACAAATGAATTATTCTTTTGATCATATTTGAACAAATTATTGTAAGTCGCAAACCATATTGTGCCTTGAACGTCTTTGGTTAATGTAATTGCATTAAAATTCTTTTGTGGCTCGTACGTAAAATTCTCTTTAGTTTGAAGAGAATATTTGTATAAAGTTCCATTGGCGATGTACCAAAGATTGTTTTGCTTATCATCTTCTATAGCTTGAATCGATTTATTAATGGTTGTTTCTACTAATTCAAAACTTTCGTCTTTTTGATCAAATTTGAAAAGTCCGTTGTCAGTTCCAACCCAAATTGTATTGTTTAATTGATGCAGGCATTGAATAAAATTACTTCCTAAAGTTTTTGGGTCATTTGGATCATTTTGGAACGATTTGAATGCATATCCGTCAAAACGATTCAAACCATCTTTAGTTCCAAACCACATAAAGCCCTTTTTGTCTTGAAGTGATGTCAAAACAGAATTATTTGACAAGCCATTTTCGACTTGATAATGTCTGAAATAGTAATTCTGAGCGTTTGTAAGACAACTCATCAATAAAAATAATACAGCTGATAGTTTATTTTTCACACGATTTAATTTGTTTTAAATATAGCATTTAGAATCTTAAAATTCTTCTTTCAACATGTTCAATTCGTCTCATTAAAGAGGCATTTTATTCCAAATTACAAGCTTTTTTCGCCAATACTACCAAATGAATTGTTTTGCTTAACAATTGAAACAAAAGGGACAAGACTTTGGTGGTTAATTTAGTCTATTTGGCTTACTAATTCACATATCATAATTTATTGGGAGTAAAATTATATATGATGCAATTTTTATCAACTATTAATTTTTATTATCTAACCAAAATGAAAAATCAATGAAAAACAGTATTAGATTACAGTGGTTAAGCAATTTTAAAGCTTTATCACTTTTTATGATCATTTTTTTCTGTGCTGCCACGGGTTACAGTCAAAATGAAATTTCAATCTCAGGAAAAATTACTGATGCAAATAGTCTCTCATTACCAGGAGCAAATGTTTTAGTAAAAGGAACCAAAACAGTAACGACAACAGATTTTGATGGAAACTTTTCAATCAAAGCGCCATCAAACGGAATTTTAGTTATCAGTTTTATTGGTTACCAAAGCAAAGAAATCGCAATCAACAGCCAAAAAAACATATCAGTAAAATTAGCTGAAGAAGCTTCAAAATTGAATGAAATTGTCGTTGTAGGTTATGGAACTCAGAAAAAAGGAGATTTAACGAGTGCCGTTGCTCACGTTACAAAAGAGGATTTTGTGCAAGCTCCAGTAAAAGATGTCGGACAGCTTTTGCAAGGTAAAGTTGCTGGTTTAACAGTTACCAGTAGCAGTGGAAATCCGGATTCTGGAAGTTCAATTTTTTTAAGAGGAACTTCTAGTATCAGTAACCCAACACCACCGCTTATTTTAATTGATGGAATCCCTGGCGGATTGAAAGATTTTGCCCCAGAAGATATCGAAACTATTGATATTTTGAAAGATGGATCTGCAGCAGCGATTTATGGTACAAGAGCAAATAATGGGGTATTATTGATTACGACTAAAAAAGGAAGCAAAAAAGATATGAAGCCAGAAATTAGTTTCCAGCAAACTACTTCTACGCAAAGTATTATGAAAAAGCCAAATTTTTTATCTGCTGATGAATATAGAGATGCAATTAAAAAAGGAATTATTCCTGCGGCTTCTGATAAAGGAGCAAGCACTGATTGGATTGATGAGATTACGCAAGGAAACATCAGTACAACTTATGATCTTTCGATTAGAGGAGGAAACAGCAAAACAAATTACTACGGATCTGTAAATTACCGTGCTTTTGAAGGTATCATGATGGGGTCTGACAATAATAGTTTGTATACCAACATCAACGTAAATCACAAAATGTTCGATGATAAATTGCAAGTTACTTTCGGAATCAACAATCAAGATAACGTTTTGAATGTAAACAGTGTTGGAAGCAGTTTCAACGGAGTAATTTACAGAAACGCACTTATTGCAAACCCAACTGCACCAGTTTTAAAACCAGAAGGAGCAAATTATGCAGGTGATTATTATGAAAACTTTGCTATTTTCGTGAATCCAGTTGCTGACTTGAAAAACAGTGTAGGTGAGCGCAAAACGCACAGAACACGTTCGAACTTAGGTTTTATTTTGAAACCAATTGACGGTTTGACTTTCAATTTAAGTTTGGGGCGCGTTACGAGCAATACTACAAGAGGTTATTATGAAAATAAATTCCATTCATCAAATCTATTAGGAGGTTTGAATGGCTATGCCAATAAAGGTTCTGAGGAATTTATTGATCAAACACTTGATTTCACAGCGCAATATGAAAAGACTTTTGGTTCAGGACATCACCTTACAGGTTTATTAGGTTATAGCTATTTTGATACTGAATACGAAAGCAGTTCGCAATATGCGTACAATTTTGCGACAGATTATTTTACATACAATAATATGGGAGCTGCGACAAACTTTGGCCCAACAGGAAAACTTTCTTATTTGAATGGAGCGCCATTTGTGAGTAGTTATAAAAATTCATACAATTTGATTGGAGGATTTGCTCGTGCGAATTATGACTACAATGGAAAATATCTTTTAAGCGGAACAATTCGTCGTGAAGGTTCTTCAAAATTCATTGGTTCAGATAACCCTTGGGGAACTTTCTGGGCTGTTTCTGGAGGATGGAGATTAGATAAAGAAGAATTTCTAAAAAGTGTAACTTGGTTAAATAGCTTAAAAGTTAGAGCAGGTTACGGAATTACTGGAGCGGCACCAGGAGGTTATTATTTGGGGCTTTCGCAATTAGGACTTTCAAGTGTAAGCAATTCATTTTATTATAACGGAAACTTTGTTCAAACGCTTTCTCCATTTCAAAATCCGAATCCGGGATTGACTTGGGAAGAGAAAAAAGAAACTAACATTGGTCTTGATTTCGGAATGTTCAACAGTAGATTTACAGGAACAATTGATGTTTACAACAGAAAAACAGATGGTTTATTATTCAATTTCCCAGTACCACAACCACCAAATTTAGTTGGAACTACTTTTGCAAATGCTGGAGTTATGGAAAATAAAGGTATCGAGGTTTCGTTAGGGTACAACGTAATTCAAAATGCAAACGTAACATGGAATGCACAAGTAAATGGATCTTATAACGAAAACAAATTCGTTTCATTCAGTGATGATCCACGTTACAAATCAGCTAATGATTATGCAGATTTCGGTTCAACAGGAGAACCAATTCAGCAAAGTACACACCGTTTGCAAATTGGCCAACCAGTTGGAAATTTCTACGGATTTAAAGTTATCGATATTACAGATCAAGGAAAATGGGTTTATGATGACGTAAATAAAGATGGAAAAATCACAAACGATGACCGTCAGATTTTAGGAAACGGAATTCCAAAATACAATTTGGCTTTCAACAATACAGTAAAATACAAAAACCTTGATTTTACAGTAACTATGCGTGGTGCTTTTGATTACCAAATTCTAAACTTTGACCGTATGTTCTACGAGCAAAACGGAAATGTGGAGCGTAACAGATTGAAAACAGCTTTAGAGCCAGTTTTTGGAAAAGCAGTTTTAACAGAATCTGAAAAATACAACTCTTATTATATTGAAAACGGTGATTACTGGAAAATCGACAACATTGTTTTAGGATATACTTTTAAAGGAAATACATTCAAATTCTTTGATGTTTTCAGAATTTATGCTTCTACTTTGAACACTTTCTTATTCACAAAATACAAAGGTTTAGATCCTGAATTGTCGCCAGAAGGTGTTACGCCAGGAAATGATTATAGAGATAAATACCCAACTACACGTACGTTCACAATAGGTATTAATGCTACATTTTAAATAAAAGATCATGAAAAATAAAAAAATACTTTCGATTATAGCATGTTCACTTTTGATGTTTAGTTCATGTACTGAATTAGACGATAACGTGTACAGCACAATTGCAAATGACCAATTTAATCCTTCAGAAGGCGATTTGGCTTCTTTGATTGGACCAGCATATACGCAATGGAGAACTTTATATGCCAACAGACCAGGTTGGTGGGAAATGCAAGAAACATCTGCAGATGAAATCATTTATCCAGGTCGTCCAAACGGTTGGGTTGATGGTGGAATTTACAAACAAGTCCACCAACACATTTGGACTTCGCTTCAGCCTCAATTGCAAACAGTTTGGAATCAGGCTTATGGCGGAATTGCTCAAGCAAATAAAATCATTTATCAGATAGAAAGCGGTCAAATTCCTGTAAGTCAAGGAAAAGAACAGCTAATTGCTGAAATCAGAATGGTTCGTGCAAGTTACTATTATGTTTTATGTGATTTGTTTGGGAATGTTCCTGTTCAAACGAGTTTTATTGTTGAGCCAGGATATTTGCCAGAGCAAAAAACACGTAAACAGGTTTTTGATTTCATTATAACAGAAGTTAAGGAATCTATGCCAGCTTTAAGTCAAACCGTTTCTGCTGCAACTTACGGTCGTTTTACACAATGGGGCGCGCACGCGTTATTGGCAAAAATGTATTTGAATGCTGAAGTTTATACGGGAACTCCAATGTACAATGAATGTATCCAAGAATCAGATATTATTATTGCTTCTGGAAAATTTGCTTTAGCGGCTTCTGTTCGCGATGCTTTTAGTCCTAAAAATGAAAATTCGCCTGAGACAATTTGGGCAATTCCTTATGACGAAGTTAAAGCTGGAGGATTACAATTCTGGATGTTAGGTTCTTGGGATTCGCAACGCGCTACTTATAACTCCAATGTTGGAGGATGGGGCGGAATGGGTGTTTTGCCTCAATTCATCAATTCATTTGATCAAGATGACGACCGTTTGAAATACGGTTTCAGATATGGATTGCAATCTGGATATGACGGAAAACCATTGACAGCAGGTTATGGTGCTGATGCTGGAAAACCTTTCATTTTGAGAAATACCATGCCAAATATTGATTTATGCCAGCAATTGGATGGTTATCAAATCAATAAATATTCTATTGAATTAGGAATTCAGCAAAACATGAACAATGACGCTCCTTTCTTTAGATATACTGATGTTTTGATGATGAAAGCAGAATCGTTATTACGTACCGGAAATTCAACTGGAGCAGCAACTATTGTTTCTCAAATTAGAGCAAGAAGTTTTAGTAGCAATCCAGCAAAAGCAACGGTTACAGGAGCACAATTATTACAAGGAAGTGTTTACAATTATGGCGTTACTGATAATAAAATGACTCCTACAACTGAGGGTGGAGCTGATATCCAATACGGAAGATTTTTAGATGAATTGGCTTGGGAGTTTAATCAAGAAGGACGTCGTCGTCAAGATATGATTCGTTTTGGAGCATTTTTCACAAAATCTTGGTTCGCTCACCAAAAAACAAATAAGGATTATTTGAAAATCTATCCAATTCCGCAACAAGAATTGCAAAAGAACTCTAAACTGGTGCAAAACCCAGGATATTAAAATTAAGTGTTAAGTTAGTTTGTTACGTTAACTTTTGGTTGGTTAACTTAATTAGTGAATGCTTCTGGAATTTTGAGCCAATTCCAGAAGCTAATTTTTTATAATTTAGAAGATAAAAAAATGAAAAATAAAATAATTCCTTTTTTGGTATTTGCTTGTTTTACTGCTGTTTTAACTGCACAAACAGCAAAAGCTCCTGTCGATAGGGTTTTTGAAGAAATGCTGCTAGGACAAATCAAACCTTCTGGATGGTTGAAAGACCAACTTTTGGTCATGACAAATAACTCTACTGGACATATCGATGAGATTTACAATAAAATAAAAAATGACAACGGCTGGCTTGGCGGAAAAGGCGACGGTTGGGAAGAAACGCCATATTGGTTGGATGGCGCTGTTCCATTGGCATATCAAATTGACGATAAAGTTTTAAAAGAAAAAGTACTGAAATACATCAATTGGACTATCGATAATCAGCGTCCGTCTGGATATTTTGGGCCAATTACAAAATGGGAACGGGAAACTGGAAACAAAGTTGATGTTCAAAATAGTGATAAAGGTGAAGATTGGTGGCCAAAAATGGTAATGTTGAAAGTGTTGCAGCAATATTATACAGCCACAAACGACCAAAGAGTTTTGACTTTTATGACGAAGTTTTTTGATTATCAAATTCAGGCTTTGGACAAATCGCCAATCGGGAAATGGACAGATTGGTCGGCCTCCCGCGGAAGCGAAAACATTCAGATGGTGCAATGGCTTTATTCGATCAACAAAGACAAAAGACTTTTAGAATTGGCTGAAAAAATCAAATCGCAATCTTATGAATGGAGCAAATGGTTAGGAAATAGAGATTGGGTTATTGCAGCAGCGGTAAATCCAAACGGAGATCACTGGATGCGCAGACACGGTGTAAATGTTGCTATGGCGCTTAAAGAACCGGCTGAAAATTATTTAAGAACTGGCGATTCGACTTATTTGAAAAATCTAAAAACAGGTTTTAATGATTTGATGACGCTTCACGGTTTGCCAAACGGAATTTTCTCTGCTGATGAAGATCTGCACGGAAATGCGCCAACACAAGGAACAGAACTTTGTGCCATTGTTGAAGCCATGTATTCCTTAGAAGATATTATCGGAATTACAGGCGAAACTTCATATATGGATGCTCTGGAAAGAGCGACTTTCAATGCAATGCCATCACAAACTACTGATACTTACAATGAAAAACAGTATTTTCAAATGGCAAACCAAATCGAAATTCAGCGTGGCGTTTATGCATTTTCGCTTCCTTTTGACAGAAAAATGAATAATGTTTTAGGTGCAAGAAGCGGATATACTTGTTGTTATGCCAATATGCATCAAGGCTGGACAAAATTCACGCAACATTTGTGGTACCGAAATAAAAACAACGGAATCGCAGCTTTAATTTACAGTCCAAATGTGCTTTCGACAACTGTTGGTTCTGAAAATCAGAAAATCACAATTGCTGAAAATACACAATATCCATTCAATGAAAATATTGATTTTCAAATGGAAATGAAAAAAGCAGTTCAGTTTCCGTTTCAATTAAGAATTCCGGTTTGGTGTACAAATGCTGAAATTTTCATCAACAATCAAAAAGTCGATTTTAAAGCAAAAGATGGAATTGTGACTTTAGACAGAAAATGGAACAACAAAGACAAAGTGACTTTAAAACTTCCAATGAAAGTAAGTGCTTCATCTTGGGCAGATAATTCTAAGGTAATCGAAAGAGGGCCATTAGTTTATGCTTTAAAAATGAATGAAACTTGGGGTAAAGGAAGTCAGGAAAATGAAGGCGAATATTTTACACTAAACTCAACTTCGAATTGGAATTATGGTTTGTTGGAAGAATCGGTGAAAAATTTAGAGAAAGATGTTGAAGTGAAGCAAATCGGTTTAAAAGAAAATTTCAAATGGAATTTAGCGAATGCGCCAATTGAACTTTCAATAAAATCAAAACAAATTCCAGATTGGAAAGCGGTAAATGGTTTGGCCTATCTTCCGGTTTCTGGAAGAGATGGCGTTTACAAAGGAAACGTGAATAATGTTCAGGAAACAATTACGCTAGTTCCAATTGGTTTTACCAAATTAAGAATTGTAGCATTTCCTTTGGTTAAATAATTTCAATTTTTAGTCTCGCTTGACAACTTTGTCAAAGTTTTAAACTTTGACAAAGTTTATAAAATATAGAATTCATGTTTTATTTTTTTTGGATGGCCTCGCAATACATTTTGTGAGGCTTTTTTATTTGAAATAGAGATCATATTCTGATTATGAATTAGAGATTTTTCAGATAAAGAATCGAAACTTTGAAAATTCTGAAATTTAATGGTTTTGGTACGAAAAGTCGTAATTCTGAAACAATTCGAATGCTTGTTTTTAGGGCTAAAAATTATTTTAGAAGTCTATTTACTAATCTATTAACCCAAAATTAAAACCATTATGAAAAGAAGATTACTTTTTAATCTGCCTTTTCTTTTTCAGAAAAAAAATGACCATTTCCGAAAAGAAAAAAGGCAATTCGATTTTAGATTTTATCGTTTAGTTTTTCCGTTTTTACTGTTAGTCAATTTGATTTCAGCACAAACAAAAACAATTTCAAAAGCAGATTATTACGACAAAACTTTAGCCATGCTTATTGGAAGTTGTGGTGGTGTCGTAACGGGCTATGAATATTTAAAAGTCTATAATACACCCAACGGATATTACCAAGCAGGAGCAACTTTGAAAGATCCGGTCGAGCCTCTTTTAGGGCTTCCAGACAGCTGGTTTATTTTATTGAATGGAACGCTCGGCGGAACCACAAAAGACGAATTCAATTACTTCTCAAACTACGAAGACGGCAAAATTTATTCGGATGATGATCAACATGTTGAAGTTTTCAATCAGCATATTTTCGAAAAATTTGGGCCTTCGGTTGCTTATCAAGATATTAGAAAAGAATGGATCGATCATGATTTACGAGACTTTGGAGGAACCTCAGATGCATTAGGCTTACTCTCAAGCAAAAATTTGATAGCGCCTTTATTCGGAAAAAGAGAAAATGGCAACAATGGACACTGGCTTCCAGAATGTTATATCGAGCACGAAATGATGGGCGCAAATTTTCCGGGAATGCCATATAAAGCGGCTGAATATATTGAAAAATTTTCCAGCATGTCAGGGCAAGGTGAAGTGCTGACTTGGGGACAATATTGGGCGGCCGCACATGCCATCGCTTATTTTGAAACCGATGCCAGAGTGGTGCTTCAAAAATCAATGGAAGTTGTTCCAGGAAACAGCTGGATTCGTGGCATGTATGATGTTGCTGTTGCATTATACCAAAAATATCCAACAGATTGGCGTGCAGCAGTTCGCGAATTATGGACAGAAAAATACCGTAATTTCTACGCAGTGGGTTACGATAAAATTATGCTTTTAAGCGACGTTAATCACGGAACAGGTTTTCTAGCCATTTTATACGGACAAAACGATTATATGGAAACCTTGAAAATTTGTTCATTGGCCGGAGGTGACGGTGATTGTACAGCATCAAATGTTTGTGGTATGATGGGAATTATCAAAGGAATGGCAGGAACCCCGCAAGAATTTTTAGATCACATTTACAAAAACGGAACCGGAGTTTGGATTAACGACACAGCGCACGGTTTGCATATGCATAAAGATTTTCCAAGAGACAGCAAATTCACAGATTTAGCGGCTCAGTTTCAAAAGAATGCAGAACGTATTATGCGAGCAAATGATGCAACTGTAACTGGAAGTTCATATATCATTAAAAATGAAACCAGTATTGCAAAAGTTTCATCTGTAAATTATGATTTTGAAAAAGGTGATTTGACCAATTGGAATATTTGGAATTCAGCAGGAAGCAGTAATACCATTTGGGCTGAAAAACAATACAATGCCACAACAAAAGCAAGTTTTGCAGCCACAGGTTTATATAAAGGAACTGTGATTACAGATTCAAATACTTCTGAAGCAAAACTATTTCAGACAATTACAGGTTTAAAACCAAATACAACCTACAAAATTGAAGGCCGAATCAATAGTGCCGCTGGAAGAGAAGCTCGTTTTTACGCTGAAAACTATGGTGGAAATTACGTTTACGCATCCATGTTAAACGGCTTGACCGCTTTTCCATATAAATATCTTTATATCAAAACGGGAGCTACAAATACTTCTGTGAATGTAGGACTTCACGCGGTTCCAACTACAAATGCCAGCAAATGGTGTAATATTGATGATATCGTAATTACCGAAGTACCGACAATTCCAATAACAACTTATGAAGCTGAAAGTGCTGTTTTAGCTGGTGGCGTAACGTCTGCAACTTCGGCAAGTGCAAGTGGAACCAATTATGTAACAGGTTTAACATCAGCAAGTGCATCGGTTACTTTTAATGTGAATTCAGATTATAAAGGCGAAAAGTTGGTTCGTATTTATTATGCAAATTCGGGAAATAAAATTTTGCAAGGAATTGAGTTAAACGGAATTAATATCGGAAATGTTGAATTTATGGATACCGGCGTTGCGACAGCTTTTTCTCAAAATTATATCGAAGCGTATCTGGATTTGAATTTAGGAACAAACACAATCAAAATTTTAGGAGCAACAAATGGCGTTAACATTGATAAAATTGATGTTATGAATTCGTACAACGGTACAAAACCAGGCGACGATTCTGATATTATTTCAGGTGGAATTTATAAAATTACCGTGCGCCATACGGGAAAAAGTCTGAACGTTAACGGAGTTTCAAATGATAATGGCGCTTTATTTAGTCAATGGGATTATGTTGGTGGCGCAAATCAAAAATTCAGAGTAGAAGCTTTAGGCAACGGTTCATATGCAATTTATGCCGTTCACAGCAATAAAGCGGTCGATGTTTTAGGTTCTTCTACAGCAAATAACGCATCGGTAGGACAATGGGATTATGTGCATGGTGGCAATCAACAATGGGGAATCATTAGCTTAAATAATGGTTTTTACAAATTAGTCAACAATCATAGTGGCAAATGTTTAGAAGTAACGGGTGCCGGAACTGTAAACGGAAGTTTGGTAACTCAAAATGATTACGCAGGAGCGAACAATCAACAATGGAATTTTGAAAAAATTGGCGACGCAACTGCTCCAGTTTCTAAAGGAATTTACAAAATCGTAAACCGAAATAGCGGAAAAGTAATGGATATTGCTGGAGTTTCTCAAAACAATGATGCGGCCGTTTCGCAATGGGATGATTTGGGCGGAACCAATCAAAAGTTTCAAATTGAACTGACTTCTGGTGGTTATTACAAAATCACGGCTCTGCATTCTAATAAAGCAATCGGAATTGTGGGTTCATCAACTACAAATGGCGCCTTGGCGACACAAAGAGATTACATTAATGCCAATAATCAGCAATGGAGCATTGTTCCAACAACTGGTAATTATTTCAAAATTATCAACCGTTTAAGCGGAAAAGCATTAGAAGTTCCGGGTTCAAGCACTACAAATGGAGTGCAGTTAGGACAATGGGACTCGAATGAAGTGATTACGCAACAATGGACTTTTGTTAAACTGGATAATGGTCAAGGCGTTCTGGCAAAACCGGGAAAAACTGAAGAAGTTCTAGCAGTTGATGAAGCCGAAATTCAAAACAACGAAATCAAAATAACCGTTTTTCCAAATCCGACAAAAGGGCTTGTAAATGTTTTGGTTTCAAATCCGCAAGAAGAAATTATTATTCAAGTCTACGGAATGAACGGAAAACAGATTTACAACAAATCATACGACTTTGAAAATTCAATAAATCTAGATTTAAATGATCTTGCAAAAGGAATTTACATCTTAAGAGTTAAAACTGGAAACAAGATTTCGACTCAAAAAATCATTCTGAATTAGAAAACAACGTACTTTTTTCATCCAAAATCCGCAAGTTTCGACTTGCGGATTTTCTTTTTAAATCAAATTTGATGAAAAGTGACATTTGAAACGTTTTGAATGCTTTTTTATGGAACAATATGATTGGATATTTTGCCGAAAAAGCTAAATAAAATGCGGTTTTAAGAAAGATTAAGGTACTAAAAATCCGGAATATTGAAATACCTACAAAAAGGACTGGTTTGGTACAAAAGGACTAAAAAATGAGAAAATAAGACCGACAAATTGAGGCTAATTTTAATTTATTTGAATTTTTGAGATACATGAAATCGCGTATTTCAATTTTACAGAGAACTCCCATCTCACAAAACTGATAAACATAAATTTTGATGAAAAAGAATCTTATTACGGCACTTTTGCTTTCGAGTGCTTTTAGCATTTCGGCACAAGAAAAAAACAAATATATTGTCAAAGAAACAGGTCCCATTGTTTGGAAAGATTTTCCATTAAGCAATACCAGATTGCTTGAAAATAGTCCGTTTTATCATGCGATGAAATTGGATCAAAAATATCTTTTAGGAATGGATGTCAACCGAATGCTGAATGGATACAGAAAAAGAGCGAATCTGCCTTTGTTGGGAAATTATCCAGGATCCAATCAGCCGGAGAATACCAGACCAGGTGAAATGCCACATTATATTTCGGGAATTGCTTTGATGTATGCGCAGACGGGAGATTTGGAATACAAAAAAAGAGTCGATTATATGATGGCTTCTTTGAAAGAATCGATCGACATTATCAATAAAAATAATCCCGATCAGAATTATATTTTAGGAAGAAAAAATTGGGACAATCCGTTACACGATTTGGCAAACGGAAAAATAACTTTAGACGGCGGAGATGAAACCAATTATCCTTGGGGCGGCATGGGGAATTTTTGGTACGTGGTTCACAAAGATTTGGCAGCGTATCGCGATTGCTACATTTATTGCAACAACGAAATTGCTTTCGAATTATTAAAAAATGAAGGTTCAAGAATTGCCGACTTTGCCTTAAAAGCAAATCCGGATTTATTTGATGACATGCTGGACATTGAGCACGGCGGAATGAATGAAGTTTTAGCCGATTTATATGCTTTCACAGGCGATAAAAAATACATGCTGGCTTCGATGAAATTCAATCATCAAAAAGTGATTTTGAACACCGCTTTAGGAAATGATGTTTTGTACGGAAGGCACGTAAACATGCAAGTTCCAACTTTTGCAGGAACGGCAAGACAATATCAGCTTGACGGAAATAAAGTCAGCAAAGACGCGACTTTTAATTTCTTGGATCAAATGTACACGAGCCACAATCACGTTATTGGCGGAAGCGGGCGTTACGAGCGTTACGTACAACCGGGCGATGAAACAAAAGGTTTAGGTTTTACTTCTGATGAAACTTGTGCGACTTATAATATGCTCAAAACAGCGAGAACGGCTTTCGAAGTTTCGGGGGATTTGAAGCATTTGGATTATTTTGAACGCGCACTTTACAATCATATTTTGGCTTCGCAAGATCCTGATTCGGGTGGAGTTACATATTATACTTCTTTAATGCCGGGCGGATTCAAATCGTACAGCGACGGTTATAATTTAGAAAAAGTGTGGTGTTGCGTGGGAACCGGAATGGAAAATCACGCGAAATATGGCGAATCGGTTTTCTTTCATAATAATGACGATTTGTTTCTGAATTTATTTATTCCGACGACTTTAAAATGGGAAGAAAAAGGATTAGAAATCAGTTTGAAAACCAATTTCCCAGAGGAAGATGTTATCAATTTAGAAATCAATGAAAATAAGTCTTTTTCAAATAAATTAGTTGTCCGTTATCCATCTTGGGCCGGAAAAGCAAAAGTTTGGATCAACGATAAAGAAGTTGATGTCAACGGAAAACCTGGAGGAACAATTGAACTTTCAAACAATTGGAAAAAAGGCGATAAAATCAAAATTGACATGCCTCAAAATTTCTGGATTGAAAGATCGAAAGATGAACCGAATCTTGTAACTATCATGCGGGGTCCATTAGTTATGGCGGCGGCGTTAGGAAAAGATAAAATGCCAGGAAATGATTTAGTAAGTTACGCCATGCATTATAATAATTGGGTAACGCCACAAAATGATATTCCGTCATTATTGGCTTCAGAAGCTGATATTAATAATTGGATTGTTCCAGTTTCTGGAAAAAAGCTGGAATTCAAAACGAAAGGCGCAGGAATTTTAAACGGAAAATCTAATGAGATTACGTTGATTCCGTTTTATCAAATGCATCATCAGCGTTATTCGGTTTATTTGAAAATGTTCTCAAAAGAAGAAGTAGCCGAACGTCAGAAAATTGTAAGCGATGAAATTGATATTTCTTCAGAATTAGACGAAAAAAAGCATAAATTAAGTGCTGGCAACTCGACTAGAATTTTAGAAAAAGATGGAAGACATTTTTGGGAAAATAATCGCTATGGACGAAGTGTTTCTAAAAACGAAAGTTTCTCATACGAAATGAAAGCAAATGAAAAAGCCTCAAAACAGTTTTTGACGGTAACCTTTTGGGGAAGCGCCTCAAACGGAAACGGAATTTCGATTTATGCCGATGATCAGCTTTTGAGTACCGAAGATTTAGGAGAAAAAGTGCCTTTGCAATATTATGAGAAAAGCTTTGAATTGCCGGAAAGTTTAAAAGGAAAAAAGAATGTGAAAATTACGTTTAAAGTTCCAGAAAATCATTCTGCCGGAGCGGTTTATGGCTTGAAATTATCTTCGGATATTTCAAAATTTAAAGGATATTTATTTTATTAGAGTATGAAAAATAATGTTTTTAAAATCTTAGGAATTCTTCTTTTCTGCACTGGAATCCAAGCACAGCAAGGATTCACGGTAAAAGATAAAGTCCCGTATAAAGCTGATTTATTTCAGTTGAATGAAGTTCGGCTTTTAGACAGCAAGTTCAAGAATGCAATGGATAAAGACGGCGCTTACCTTTTGGCATTAGAACCTGATCGTTTGCTTTCGAGATTTAGAGAATATGCTGGGCTTTCGCCGAAAGGCAAAATCTACGGAGGCTGGGAGGCAAGAGGAATTTCGGGACATTCGCTCGGGCATTATCTTACGGCAGTTTCGTTGATGTATGCAGCAACAGGAGATCAACGATTTAAAGAGCGTGCAGACTATATTATAAATGAATTAGCAGAATGTCAAAAAAAGAAAGGAACGGGCTATATTGGTGCCATTCCCGACGGTGATAAAATTTTTGACGAAGTTGCCGCTGGAAACATTCGTTCACAAGGTTTTGATTTAAACGGAGGTTGGGTGCCGTGGTACACACAACATAAAGTTTTGGCCGGTTTGGTTGATGCTTATATGTACACAGGAAATAAAAAAGCGAAAGAAATTGCCGTTGCTTTCTCCGATTGGATCGATGTGAAATTCAAAAACTTAACAAAAGAACAATTTCAAAAAATGCTGGATTGTGAGCATGGCGGTATGAATGAAGCTTTGGCGAACGTGTACGCCATTACGGGAAACAAAAAATATTTGGATTTATCTGAAAGATTCTATCATGAAAAAGTATTGGTTCCGTTAGAAAATCAAAAAGACCAATTGGCTGGATTACATGCCAATACTCAGATTCCAAAAGTAATTGGAACGGCTAGAGATTACGAATTAACAGGAAATCCTAAAATGCATACGGTTTCTGAATTTTTCTGGAAAGAAGTTACCAATCATCATTCGTATGTAATTGGCGGAAACAGTAATTACGAGCATTTTGGAGAACGCGATAAATTAGCGAATCAACTAAGTACCAATACGACAGAAACTTGCAATTCATATAATATGCTCAAATTGACCGAGCATTTGTACAAATTAGATCCATCATCGTCGTTTATGGATTATTACGAGCGTGTGATTTACAATCATATTCTGCCATCGTTGAATCCAGAAACGGGAATGGCTTTGTATTATTTCCCATTAAAATCGGGAGAAAAAAAGATTTTCGGAACGCCAGATGATTCGTTTTGGTGCTGTACCGGAACCGGAATGGAAAATCATGCCAAATATGGCGAAGTGATTTATGCGAAGGGAAATGAAGGCGATTTATACATCAATCTTTTTATTCCGTCTGTTTTGGATTGGAAAGAAAAAGGATTGAAGTTAAAGCAAACCGGAAATTTTCCGGAAAGTGATAAAGTAATTTTTACTGTTGAAGAAGGAAGTTTTAAAAATAAAATTTATTTGCGCGTTCCAATTTGGACTTCAAATGCGTCTGTAAAAATTAATGGTAAAAAAGCTACAGGAAATTTAACTGCAGGAAGTTATTTTGTGATTTCTGACAAACTTAAAAAAGGCGATGTAATCGAATACACCATGCCGATGCATTTGCATAAAGAAGCTATGCCAGACGACCAAAATAAAGTCGCAATGCTTTATGGTCCAGTGGTTTTGGCTGGAGAATTAATTCAAAACGCAATGAAAGCCAGAGAAATTCCGGTTTTGGTCACCAACGATTCAGATATTAACAATTGGATTCATTTAAATGACCAAAACAAGTTAAAATTTACTATCGACAATTCTCAAAAAACGACTTTATTGCCTTTGTACGCTATAGTTGATAATCGCTATATGGTGTATTGGGATAAATTTTCTACAGACGAATGGAAAATTCAAAAAGAAGTTTTTGAAAAACAACGTATTGAAGAAGAGGAACTTGAGGCGAGAACGCTAGATCATTTGAGGATTGGTGAAATGCAACCAGAAAGAGATCATCAGTTTGAAGGGAAAAATACTTTTACGGGAGAATTTCAAAATATGCGCTGGAGAGACGCGCGCGATGGTGGTTATTTTAGTTTTGTGATGAATACGAAAAATAGTACAGAAGCAAATTTGATTTGTACGTATTTTGGAAGTGATGGCGGAAAAAGATCGTTTAGGATTTTAGTAAATAATGTCGAAATTGCGAAAGAAATTTTAAAAGCCAAGAAACCAAATTCGTTTTATGATGAAACATATACGATTCCGACGGCTTTATTAAAAAACGAAAACCAAATTACAATTCAATTTGTAGCCGATCCCGGAAATACAGCCGGAGGATTATTTGACTGCAGATTGGTAAAACCACAAAACTAATACCATGATTCAAAAAAAGATTTTACTGCTTGTTACTGTATTTTGTTTCGCGACTGGATTCAGTCAAGAAAAAATGAAACAATCCATCAATTCGAACTGGCAGTTTTACAAAGGAAAATTAAATCAAGCCGATCTTGAAAATGCAAAAAATACCGTTTGGGAAGATGTAAACTTACCGCACAGCTGGAACAAATTTGACGTCATGGACGATCAATGGGGTTATTACAGAGGCGAAGGTTGCTACAAAAAAACGCTTTTTGTAAATCCGGATTGGAAAAACAAATCGGTTTATCTTTATTTTGAAGGTGCAAATCAAACTACTGAAGTTTTCATTAACGGAAAAAAGGTGGGTTCGCATATTGGCGGTTATTCTGCTTTTAGCTTTCCTGTAAATGAATTTCTTCAATTTGAAAATCCTGAAAAAGGAAACCAAATTGTGGTAAAAGTAGATAACAGTTACAACGATGATATTCCGCCACTTGATGCTGATTTTACGTTTTACGGAGGAATTTATCGCGACGTTTATTTGATTGCTTCAAATGAAGTGCATTTTGATATGACAAACCGCGCCTCTGATGGTGTTTTTGTTACAACTCCAGAGGTTTCGGCCGCTTCAGCAAAAATTCAAATCAAAGGAAATATTGAGAACAATTCAAAACTTTCAAAAGATGTAATTGTTACGACTAAATTATTGGATAAAAATAATGTTGAAGTTGCAACCTTAAGTACTGCTTTAAAGTTAAAACCAAACTCAAAAACTGAATTTGTGCAACTTTCAAAAGCTGTTCAAAATCCAAAATTATGGTCGCCAGATGAACCGTATTTGTATAAAGCGGTTTCGGTGATTTCAGATAAAAAAACAAAACAACAATTGGATTTGTTTTCGGCTCCAGTTGGTTTTAGATGGTTTTCATTTACTGCTGACAAAGGGTTTTCGCTAAATGGAAAACCAACCAAATTAGTTGGCGCAAACCGTCATCAGGATTTTAAAGATTTGGCAAATGCGTTGCCTGATGTTTTGGCTGAAAAGGACATGCAGTTGATAAAAGACATGGGCGGAAATTTTGTTCGTGTGGCGCATTATCCACAAGATCCAACAGTTTTGGAAGCTTGTGATAGAATCGGGCTTTTGGCAATGGTGGAAACGCCAGAAGTAAACCGAATTACTGAAACAAAAGCTTTTGAAGATAACAGCATCGAAATGCAACGCGAAATGATTCGCCAGAATTTCAATCACCCGAGCGTAATTGTTTGGGCATATATGAATGAAATTTTGCTTCGTCCGAGATATGAAGATAAATCACCAGAAAGACAGGCTTATTATAAAAATGTTGCTGCATTGGCACAAAAACTTGAAAACACAACTCGTGAAGAAGATCCAACGCGTTATACGATGTTGCCAAATCACGGTGCTTTCGATTTGTACAATTCGGTTGGATTGACAAAAATTCCAATGATTGTGGGATGGAATTTATACCACGGCTGGTACAATGGAACTTTTAGCGGTTTAGAAACTTTCCTTGAAAATCACCATAAAGTATTACCGGACAAACCAATGGTAATTACAGAATTTGGCGCTGATGCTGACAGAAGAATGCGTTCTGATAATCCGAAGAAATTTGATAAAACAATGGAATATGCCATGTTGTATCACAAACATTATTTGAACGCAATTCAAAATTTGGATTATGTTGCTGGAGGAACGATTTGGAATTTGGTTGAATTCAATTCAGAAGGAAGAGCGGAGAGCTGGCCACACATGAACAACAAAGGAATTATGTCTTGGGACAGAATTCCGAAAGATGCTTACTATTTCTATCAGGCAAGATTGTCGAAAAAACCAGTAATAAGCATTGGATCTAAAAGTTGGACGAATCGTTCTGGAGTTTTGAGTTCTGAAAATGAAACGGCTTTTTATCAAGATTTAGAAGTTTTTTCGAATGAAAATGAAGTGACTTTAAAAGTAAACGGACAAAGTTTAGGAAGTCAGAAAACAAAAGAAGGTTCGACTATTTTTAAAGTTCCGTTCAAAAATGGAAATAATATTGTGGAAGCTTTTTCGACTTCAAACGAAAGCGTAAAAGATTTTGCGTCAATCCATTTTACACTTTATGCGCCAAATTTAAACAGTGAAAAATATCCTTTTGATAATATCAGAATCAGTTTGGGCGACCAAAGACAATTTACGGAAGAATTGACACAGCAAAATTGGCTTCCAGAACAAGCTTATGCAAAAGGAAGCTGGGGTTATGTGGGCGGACAAGCGTATAAAATGCCTGGAAATCCTCAGATTCCGTACGGAACCAATAAGTTGATAAAAGGAACAGAAAACGACCCGATTTATCAAACACAAAGAGAAGGAATTGAAGCTTTTAATTTTGATGTTCCAGACGGAAAATACGAATTGACATTGTATTTTGCTGAGTTTCTTTCAGGAAATACGAGAGAGGCATTGGCATATAATTTAGCAGAGAAAAGTCAAAAGGAAGAAAAAGCCTTTAGAGTTTTTGATGTTTTGGTAAACGGACAATTATTTCTAGAAAACTTCGGGAATAATAATTATTTGGAACCTGAAAAAGCGGTTAACATGAAAACGACAATTTTTGTAAAAGACGGCAAAGGACTTCAGGTTGATTTCAAACAGAAAACTGGTAAAACAATCCTAAACGGAATTGAACTGAAAAGAATTTTCTAAAAAAACATAAGATGAAAAATGTACTCTTTACCTGCATGCTTTTGGCATGGGGGCTTGCTTGTTGCGCTCAAGAAAAACCGGAAATGTACTTTACCGATACATCATCTGGGAATCCTGTCGCAAAAGATCCAAAGATAGTTTTCTTCAAAAAAAGCTATTGGATGTATTATTCGATTCCGGGGAAAGACATGTCGGGCTGGCATATTGGAATTGCGAAAAGCGACAATTTAAAAGATTGGAAAAAAGCGGGTGAAATCAATTCGGGTGCGGAATATGAGAAAAACGGATTGTGCGCTCCGGGCGCTTTGGTTCGGAATGATACGATTCATTTGTTTTATCAAACGTATGGGAATGGTTTAAAAGATGCCATTTGCCACGCTTATTCAACTGACGGAATCAATTTTAAAAGAAACGAAACCAATCCGATTTTTAGTCCAACAGGCGATTGGACTTGCGGACGTGCGATTGATGCAGAAGTGGTAGAATTCAAAGGGAAATATTTCCTGTATTTCGCCACTCGTGATGCTTCGTATAAAATTCAGAAACAAGGTGTTGCTTCGGCATCAATCAAAACCAATTTCAATAAAAAAGATTGGAGGCAGTTAACGAATACGTCAGTAATGGAACCGACTTTGGATTGGGAAAAAAATTGCGTTGAAGGTGCTTCCTGCATCAAAAAAGGAAAATATTTGTACATGTTTTATGCAGGCGCTTATAATAATGAACCACAACAAATAGGTGTTGCTAGAAGTACAGATGGAATTCATTGGGAACGAAATGGCGTAAAACCTTTTGTAGAAAATGGAAAAACAGGAACGTGGAATTCTGCCGAATCGGGGCATCCTGATATTTACAAAGATCAAAAAGGACACTATTGGCTTTTTTATCAAGGCAATAATACAAAGGACGGAAAATCGTGGTATTTGTCTAATTTGAAATTGAATTGGAAAAATGACGATTGGCCAACGATTCAGAACTAATAATTTTTTAAGTGAATTATAAAAAATGAAAAAATTAATCTCATTTTTTGCTGTCTTGATGCTTTTTTCTTGTGGCAGTAAAAAACAAATTATAGCAACTAATTCTGACTCAAAATCAGTTGAATTAGTAAATCCAGCTTTGCCTGGAGACAATCCAGATCCGTCTATTATTCGAGTTGGAAATGTGTATTATGCGACATCAACGACGAATGAATGGGCGCCTTATTTTACCATTTACAAATCGACTGATTTGAAAAATTGGAAACTTGTAAATCATGTTTTTCCTGAAGGTTTCAAAGATATGAAAGACCAATGGGGCGAGAATAATTTTTGGGCCTCAGAATTGGCTTACGATAAAAAGCAAAATAAAATTTACGCGTATTACACCGCTCACAACCGATTCACAAAAGGAAATCCAGGTTTACAATGCGGAACGGCTTGGATTGATGCTTCTAAAATTGAAACGGGAAAATTTACAGATAATGGCCCCGTAATTATTGAAGATGATTGTGGCGCGATCGACGCTTTTGAAATGGAAGACAATGGCAAAATTTATGCTTTCTGGAAAAATGACGGAAATGGCTGTGGCAAAGAATCGTGGATTTGGATGCAGGAAATCAACGAAACCAGAACTAAATTATTAGGCACTAAAAAGAAGGTTTATACCAATAGCCAGCCTTGGGAAACGGCGTTGGTTGAAGGTGCGTGTTTCTTTAAATTCGGTGGTTATATTTATAGTTTATATGCCGTTGGAGGCTGTTGTGATGCACGTTGCAATTACAAAACCGGAATCGCGAGAACCAAAAGTTTAGAAAGTGGTGTTTGGGAAAAATATCCTCAAAACCCGATTATGGTTAGTAATGAAAAATGGAGATGTCCGGGTCACGGAACTGTAATTACAACCGAAGAAGGAAGATTGTTTATGTTGTATCATGCTTTCAACATGGATTATGATGTCTATGTGGGCAGAGAAGGTGTGATTGAAGAATTGGTCGCTGGAGAAGACGGCTGGCCAGTTTTAAGAAACAATATCACAGCAAATCGACCAAAATCGGAGTTGGATTTTAGTGATGATTTTAGAAAAGATCAAAAACTGAATTTGGCTTGGCAATGGCCTTCAAAAAAGGAAAGACCACAATTGAATTTCAAAAATGGCTTGGAATTAAAAGCTTCAAACGAAAATCATAATCTGGGAACTTTTTTAGGGCAATACATAAAATCGGTTGATTTTACAATAAATACTTCTGTAAAAGTTACTGAAGCTGAAACCGGAATCGCATTAGGCGGAGCGATCTATAAAAGTACTTGGCCAGGGGAATTGGGCGGAATTGGAGTTTCAATTTCAAAAAGCGGAATTAAGATTTTCAATAATTTAGAAAGCGGTTATCAGATTGTAAAACAAATTGATAAAACTTTTTCTGGTGAAGTGGAACTGAAAATGAATGTTTTAGAAAAAGCCAAAACATTGGAATTTTATTATAAAGAGAAAAATTCGGATTGGATAAAAATTGAAACAGTAAGTTTTAATCCCGATAAATATGCACCGTGGGGAATGGGTTACAGAATCGGAATTGTTTCAAAAGGAGAAAATAGTTCGAGTATTTTTAATTCATTCGCAGTAAAAAATAATTAGACTTTATTTTTAGAAAATTTAAAAGCCGTTTAATTCTATTGAAACGGCTTTTTTTATTTAAGAAAAATCGATCTGCTGAAAAATCTAGTAAATGAGACTAATTCGAGAAAGATTGAGATTTTTTGTCTGACCTTAAAAAAATATAATCTCTTTATTTGTTGGACTATAAACCATTTTAACCAATAAAACTCTATGTGTCTTTTTTAAACACATAGAAACATAGATTTTCTTTTTCTCTATGAAGTCGTTAGAAAGAAACTAGTTTCTAACACATAGCGTAATGTGTGCTATGTGAATTTAAATTAGTGAAACGCCTTTTTAAGTATTCAAAAACTATGATTCTATATGTTAAAACAAATTCCAGATGAGTTAAAGATTTTTAATTTATGCGACATTATTTTCTGCTGTTTTCTCTACTGATTACCAAGCCGATTTTGGCTAAAAAAAACGAAACCCATTTTATCGATTCCAATAAAAAAAGCGTTTCGCATTATGGAAATGACAGCGATTGGTATTTGAAAAATATTCCGTTTTTTGAAATTTCAGACAAGGAAATAGAAGATGTATATTATTATCGTTGGGAAGTTTATAAAGCACATTTGCGAAATATTGGCGATTACGGTTATGTAGTAACCGAGTTTTTGAATGCGATGAGCTGGGATCATAAGCCGTATAATACTTTGAATGCGGCAACGGTTTTTCATATTTATGAAGGAAGATGGCTCAAAGATCGTTTGTATATGAACAATTATATTGATTTCATGTATCAGCATGGCGGGAACAATCGCCGTTATACCGAATCGATTGCTGATGCGACTTATGCCAATTATCTAATCAATCGCGATAAAGATTTTATCATAAAACAATTGCCGTCAATGATGAAAATTGATGCCGATTGGCAAGATCATTATGACGCTTCAAAAAAACTGTATTTTGTTGAACCTGTTATGGATGCTACAGAAAACACGATTTCCTCAATTGACGCGAGCGGAGGAACAGACGGTTTTACTGGAGGCGACGGATTTCGACCTTCGATAAACAGTTATATGTATGCGAATGCTTTGGCGATTTCTAAAATTGCTTTATTGAAAGGCGATCAAAAACTCGCTGAAAAATACCAGCAGAAAGCATTAGAACAAAAGCAAAATTTTCAGGATAATTTATGGAATCCAACTTTAGGGCATTTTACAGATCGTTTTAAAGTCAATAATGAATTTGTGAAATATTGGGATTTTATTCGCGGGCGCGAGTTGGTTGGGTTTGTGCCTTGGGTTTATAATTTGCCAGATGATAATCAGAAATACAATTCGGCTTGGTCGCGCTTGCGTTCGCCGGAACATTTTGGAGGTGCTTTCGGATTGAGAACGGTTGAACCTTCTTATCAATATTATATGAAGCAATATCGTTTTGGTCCAAATGGCGCAAAAGAATGCCAATGGAACGGACCAAGTTGGCCGTATCAAACAACTCAAGTTTTGTTGGGAATGGCGAATTTGCTGAACAATTACAATCAGAAAGAAGTTTCAAAAAAGGATTATTGGGAAATTTTGAAACAATATGCTGATCAGCATTATAAAAACGGAAAACTTAATATTTTAGAAAATTATTATCCCGACCAAAAAGGCGCGATTGCCGATTTCGACCAAAGAAGCGAGCATTACAACCATTCTGAATTCAATGATTTGATTATTACAGGTTTATGTGGCATAAGACCTTCGGAGGGAAACAAACTAGAAATTAATCCGCTTGTTACTGACAACGTGAAATATTTCTGTTTGGAAAACATTCGTTATCACAATCAAAACCTGACTATTTTATATGACAAAGACGGAAATCAGTATAAAAAAGGAAAGGGATTATCGGTTTATGTGGATGGAAAAATGGTTTTGAAACCTTCTGTTTTAGGAAAGAAGATCATTAATCTTTCGGGTTCTCCTGAAATTGATCAACCTTCAAAATCAGAAATCAATTTAGCAGTAAATATCAAAGGAAAAGATTTTCCTAAAGTGGCAACTTCAAATTCTGATGTAACAGCTTTAAATCAGCTTAATGACGGCCGAATTTGGTATTTTGATAATGTCAGAAATTATTATGAAATGAAGATTTTCTCAGATAAAGAAAATTGGATTGAGATTGATTTCGGAACAACAAAAGAATTTCAGAAAGCGGTTTTATCCTTTGTCGATTCAGCTGATAAAAAGATTATGGGGCAGAATTGCAATATTTCAATTTTAGATGAAAATGGGAAATGGAAAACTGTTTCGAAAGCGAGTAAATTAACTGCAAATGCAACAAATGAAGTTTTGTTTGAGAAAGTGAAATCGTCTAAAATTCGTTTTTATTTTGAAAGCAAAACTCCAGATTCAACAGTGAAAATTGGAGAAATTGAAGTGTATTAGGTTTTGTTTTTAAACACATAGAAACATTGATTTTATTATAAAAAAGAAGATGGAAAGAAACTAGTTTCTAACACATAGTGCCAAAACTTCGGAATTGTTTGCTATGTGAATTTAAATTAGTGAAACGCCTTTTTTATGCGTTGCCATAAACTATGTTTCTATGTGTTTAAACAAATTTATGCAGTAATTCTCTTGGTAGAATCACGTTCAATAAGACTTGCTTTTATGACTTTAGTTTCAAATTCTGCTTGATTTGATTCGTCATTTTCAATTCTTTCAATGACTTTTTGAACTGCAATTTGCCCCATAAAAACGCCATGCTGACTAATACATGAAATAGAAGGTTTGCAATATTTGAACATTTCACTATTTGTAAAACCAATGATGGAAATATCGTCTGGAATTTTGTAACCTCGATTTTGAGCAATCGTCATTGATTCGACTGTTGAATATTCCTCAAGACCAATAATGGCATCTACTTTCTGATAGTCGAGCATCGTTTTGATTTCGGTTTCAAAATCATATTCTTTTTTAATCAGCGAAATCAGTTTTTTGTTTACAGGAATATTATAGTCTTCGTGGGCTTTCAAATAGCCATCAATTCTAAGTTTTACAATTCCGAGATAATCCAAGACTGTCACGATAGCAATATTTGTACAGCCCGTTTTTATTAAATGTTCTGTCGCTTTATAAGAACAATTAAAATCGTCAACAATGATTTTGTCCGTATCTAATGAATCAAAAACGCGATCAAACATAACCACTGGCCCGGCATTTTTTATGAAGTTTTCGATATGAGAAACATGCTGTTTGAGTTGCGCTTCCTCGCATAAAGAAATGAGCAAACCGTCGATAATTCCGTTTTCTAAAAGATTAATTGAGGTGATTTCTTTTTCGAGTTTTCCATTGGAAATAATGGTAATCAAATTATAGCCTTTTTCGTTTGCGGTTTGTTCCATTCCGTTGAAAATCTGAACAAAAAAATGATTGAGAATCGTAGGCATGATAACGCCAATAGTTTTGGTCTTTTTGTTCAATAAACTTAAGGCAATGCTATTGGGTTTATAATTATGAAGCTGCGCGTAATTTTTGATTTTATTTTTTGTTGCAACGCTAATGTCATGGCTGTCGTTCAATGCTTTAGATACCGTTGCGATAGAAGTATTGAATTCTTTTGCAATTTGTTTAAGCGTAATTTTTTTATTCATTTTTGAGATTCTTAGGCAATAAAATCAACAGCAAATTTTGGTTTTCATTGACTAATATACAATATAAATTAAGTTGTTTTATCAATTGTGTTTTGCTTTTCATAATTTTTTTTCGATGAGATATAATTGTAGTTAATTTCTTTAATATTTCATTTTTCATGAAAAATTTACTTAAACCTTTAAGTAGAATTCCAGCAAAATTTCCAATCAGTTTTGACGCCTTGTATTTACTGCATTTCTAGAATATAAAACCAAATTTTTTCAGAAAGCCTATTTTTTGGATTTGAAGATTCCCGAAGTTAAAAATTAAAGTATTCCTATTTCACGTCTATATATTTGAACTATTAACAAAAAAACAACCAAAAAAATCCAAATTTAAAAAACCAGCATTTATGAAAAATTACTTATTCAAAATGGTATTGTCTGTTTTTCTTTTGATGACGGCAAACTCATTTTCACAAAATGTCTCAGGAACGGTGACATCGAGTACAGGTCCGTTACCTGGCGTAGATTTAAAAGTTAAAGGAACAAACATTGGGACAACTACAGATTTTGATGGAAAATTCTCGATTTCTGTAACGGCAGAAACAGCAACTTTAGTAGTGAGCTATTTGGGATATGAAACGAAAGAAGTTGCCGTAAGAAAAAATCAACCCGTAACGATTACTTTAAGCGAAAGCACAAATACTTTAGATCAGGTTGTAGTGGTTGGATACGGGCAAACACAAAACAAAAAAGCAGTTTCTACGGCAGTTGGAGTAGTTAACGCAGCGCAAATTTCAGAATTAGCTGTAAGCCGTCCAGAAGCCGCTTTACAAGGAACTACGCCGGGAGTTACGGTAGTTCAGACTTCAGGTTCGCCGGGCGCGCCGCTTACGGTGCGTTTGAGAGGCGCAGCTTCAGTTGGAGCATCGGCGCCTTTGTATTTAGTTGATGGGCAACAAGTTCCGAATCTGAATTTTGTGAATCCAGACGACATTAAAAGCATGAACGTTCTTAAAGATGCTGCGTCGTCAGCAATTTATGGTGCACGTGGTGGAAACGGAGTTATTTTGGTGGAAACCAAAACAGGAAGAAGAAATGCTGCAAAACCTAGCATTACAATCGATACCTATACTGGTTTTCAATCTTTAGGAAATAAACCAGATTTGATGCAGAAAGATGCTTATGTTTCGTATTTGAATGATTTTAGAACCAAAAATCCAGGAAACGGAAATGTACTTACTCCTGCTGAAATTGCAAAATTACCCAATACAGATTGGTATGGAGAATTATTCGAAACAACGCCCGTTTCTAGTTTAAGCGCTTCTGTTTCAGGTGGCGGGGAGAATTATTCCTATAATATTTCTGGCGGACTTTACGACCAAAAAGGTATGGTTGGCGGAAACGAAGGGAAATCGCAGTACACTAGAAAAAATGTAAAAATGAATTTTGAAACTGATTTAACGGCAAGATTCAATTTGAGTGTTGGATTGAATTTGGTTGATGTTGAGCGTGATTATCTTTTTGAAAATCAATCGGGAACGGGAATTTCGATTATGAATTTCGTGAATTCGATTCCGGCGATTTATCCCGCTTTTGCTGATGGTGATTCTTCAGTTCCGTTCGGAATGGGAAATCAACAAGGCGTTGTAGTTAATGGCGTTTCGTTGCCAACTGTTGGAGCTGTTGCGAACCCGTTTTTGGCTTTGATTATTACCAATAATAAATCGGTTTCAGATATTACGACAGCAAATATCAAAGGAACTTGGAAAGTGACAGATGATTTTAAAATCACAGCAACTTATTTCCATTACAAAGACAACACTTTTGACAAGCAGTTTACACCAACTTTTGACTTTTCAGAACAAGGTTATTTAAATACAAATGCAACCTTGAAAGAAACCGTTTATTCAAACAAAATGACTCAGTTTGACGGAAATGGATCTTATAAATTCTCTAATCTTGGAAATCACAATTTAGATGTTTTGGCCGGAATGTCGGTTTATGAAACTTCTTTTGGAACAAGTTCAAGAAACGGAGTTGGCTTTTTTACCAATGATTTTGATTCAACCAATTTTGCTACAATTAGAAATCCTTCGGGAATTACTTCTGCAGTTCCTTACGCTTTCGACACCGCTTTACTTGGGTTTTACGGAAAAGTAAATTACGATTATGCACACAAATATTTATTGTCTGGAACGCTAAGAGCAGATTCTTCTTCGAATTTTGGATCAAATAACAGAACCGGAATTTTCCCTTCTGTTTCAGGAGGATGGGTTATTTCTGAAGAAAGCTTCCTAAACGATACAAAATGGATTAATCTTTTAAAACTTCGCGCAAGCTGGGGTATCAACGGAAGTGATAATATTGCGCCGTTTCAATATTCTGCCGTTTTGAATTCAGGTTCAGGAACTAATTTTGGTGGAGAAAATGTTTCAGGCTTAACACCAGCATTTTTGCCGAATCCAGATGTGAAATGGGAAGAAGTGGCTCAGACCAACTTTGGTTTAGACATCAATGCTTTCCACAATTCATTCGGATTGACATTCGATTATTATATCAAAAAAACCAGCGATATGCTGATTCCAATTGGAGTACCGCTTTTCTCTGGATATCCTGCGCCGGCAACCAATATTGCGGATATGGAAAACAAAGGTTTTGAGTTACTGCTTTCATACAGAAAAAAATATGAAAATGGATTTTCTTGGGATATCTCGGCAAATTTGGCACAAAACAAAAACAAAGTAACCAGCTTAGGAAACAACGGACAGCCATTGACTGGCGGAACAGGAACTTTCGTTTTCAACGATCCAATTACGTTGACTACAGTTGGACATTCCATTGCAGGATTTTATGGGTATCAAGTTGAATCTATTGATGCAGCTGGAAATTTAGTTTACAAAGATAATGATGGAGTTCCGGGAATTACAGCAGCCGATAAAACCTATATCGGAAGCGCTCTTCCTGATTTTACTTACGGAGTTAATCTTGGTGCTGCTTACAAAAATTTCGATTTCAATGCTTTTTTATACGGTTCTGAAGGAAATGATATTTATGATGCGACGATTAGAACAGATGCAGGTTATTCTAACAGAAAGAATTCCTATTCAACAAACGGCTTGAAAAACAGTTTAGGTTTTGGTTTGACAGATTCTCAGGTTTCAGATTTTTATGTGAAAGATGGTTCCTTCTTAAAATTAAAAACAGTGACTTTAGGATACAATCTTCCATCGAGTTTGGTTGACAAATTGAAAATGGACAAATTCAGAATCTACGTTACAGGTCAGAATTTATGGGTAAGCACCAAATATGACGGAACAGATCCTGAAATTGGTGAATCTGGGGCAAGCAATTCTCTAGATATGGGAATCGACAGAGGGTTTTATCCGCAGGCGAGAACAATTTTAATGGGTTTACAAGTTAAGTTTTAATGTCAAATAAATTTCGTTATGAAAATTAAATATATAAAAAGAAGTGTTTTAGCATTTATGATGTTATTGATGCTCAACAGTTGTTCTGAAGATTACTTGACCATCGAGCCAACAACTCAGTTGACAGCAGATGCCATTCAAACCGATTCAGATTATGAGGCTTTGGTAAATGCGGCTTACGATCCTTTGCGCTGGCAGGTTGATGGCGCAGCGACAAGACATATGTACCCGGTAATGTTTCAGGATATGCGCGCGGATAATGTAGTGTCACAATGGGCGACATTTTGGGTTGCAGGTCAGGCTTTTGATAAAAATCCGATTCAGACTAATAATCCAAGCGTTGAAGGAATGTGGAAAAAATGGTACACCATGATTTCAAGAGCAAATACAGCGATTGGTGTTATTTCTGAAACTCAAAAAATAAAAGATGAAGCTTTTAGAAATCAGTTGATTGCGCAAGCGAAGTTTTTGCGTGGGTTTGCTTATTTCGAATTGGTGAAACATTTTGGCGGAGTGCCTTTGATTACTGAATATATAAAAGATGCTTCCTATAATTTCAAGAAACCAAAAGCTACAGCTGCCGAGGTTTATGTGCAAATCGAAAAAGATTTATTAGACGCGGCACAAACTTTACCGACAGTTCCAACGAAAAAAGGAAGAGCTACAAAAGGCGCCGCGTACGCTGTTTTGGCAAAAGCCAATTTATACCAAAAAGACTATAATGAAACGGTTAAATACTGTGAAGAAGTAATGAAACTAGGTTATTCATTGGAAGAAAAATTCGAAGACAACTGGGATTTGAGCAATGAATACGGAAAAGAATCTATTTTCGAAATTGGCTACATCAGCGGTTCTTTATACAATAATTTCGAAGGCGGACAGAGTTACTCGAATCAAGGTTCATCTTCGCATCAAATGTTTGGTTTCTTGTTTAATAGTTCTGTTGGAAATAGTGCTTTTGGAAACAGTGTTCCAAGACAAGAATTGATTGATTTTTATGATGATTCAGACCGAAGAAAAGAGTACACTTTTATCACGCCAAAAACGATTGTAAGAGGTGGAAGAGGAGCAATCTCTTGCAACTGCAGTACAAACGCAGATGGTTCAATCAATTGGAGTACCGAAAGTCAGTGGGTCTTCGGGACAGATACTTACAATTACTTCTGGCCGGTTGGTACGCCTGCTTTCAAATCAAAAGCGAGTATGTATAAATATTGGATTCCGCCTGCAGTACAAGACGGTTTGCAAAACTATGCAGATTCTCCATTAAATGAAAAAATCATTCGTTATGCTGATGTTTTATTAATGCATGCCGAAGCGCGATTAATGGGAGGAACTGGAATTTTAAGTGGCGCAAGTTCATTTAAATTAGTGACCGATAGAGCTTATGGCGCAGGAAATCCAAAAATTCCAGCTTATACTTTACAAGGTGTTAAAGATGAAAGAAGAAGAGAATTAGCAACCGAAGGCTGGGATAGATATACTGATTTAGTGCGTTGGGGTGATGCTAAAACTGCCCTTGAAGCTGTTGGAAAAGTGTTTACAGTAGGAAGAGATGAATTACTGCCAATTCCGGCATCAGAAATTCAGCAAGTGGGCGCGAGCATTTTAATTCAAAATCCTGGATATTAATTAAGTTTATAGTTAATTTCATGTTAGTTGTGGTTGAGCTGTGTGTAAGACAGCTCAACCTTTTTTAAAAATTAATTAAATTTCGAGTTTCTAAGTTCTCCCTCTGAAACTATTATGAAATAAAAACAACCATAATTTTAAATGAAAAAATCAATATTTGCAGCTTTTGTAGTTTCTTTAGGAGGATTTTTGTTTGGTTTTGATGCAGGAATTATTTCTGGAGTAATGTCTTATGCTGGTCCTGAATTTAATCTGAATGACTTTCAAACGGGTTGGGTTGTAAGTTCGCCATCGTTTACAGCTATGTTTGCGATGCTTATCTCGGGGCGTTTGAGCGATAAAATAGGAAGAAAGAAATTATTGATTTTGGCTGCATTTTTATATGCATTATCCATCGTTTTGTCGGCTTACAGTTTTTCTTATGAAATGCTTTACATCGCCAGAATGATTGGCGGTATTGCTTTCGGAATTGCCCTTGTTATTGCGCCAACCTATATTGCAGAAGTTTCTTTGGCACAAAATCGTGGAAAGTTAGTTTCGATTCAGCAACTTAATATTGTATTGGGATTTTTCGCGGCATTTTTGAGCAATTATTATATCAATTCTTTATATACATTGGGTAATACTAGTTTTTTGACCGAAGCAAATGTTTGGCGTTGGATGCTCGGGATTGTAATTATTCCGTCGATTTTGTATTATATTCTTTTGTTTTTTGTGCCTGAAAGTCCACGTTGGCTGTTTATTCAGAAAAGAGATAGCGAAGCAAAAGAAATTTTGATTTCCATGCATGGCGAACAAAATGCAAAAAATGAAGCAGAATCGATTTTGGAAAGTTTAAAAGAAGAAGATCATCAGAACAACGAAAAAGTAAAAATTAAGGATCTTTTTAAACCTTCATTAAAATTTGTTTTTACTGTTGGATTGGTGATTGGCGTTTTACAACAAATTACAGGAATCAATGCGATTTATTTTTATGCCACTTCGATTTTCAAACAAACCGGAATTGGGAATGATGCGTCGTTTTCATCAGGAGTTTTATTGAGTTTCATTACCGTTGCTTTCACGATTGTTGCCATGTTTTTGATTGATAAAATGGGACGTCGACCGTTGTTATTGCTTGGTATTGCAGGAATTGCAATCAGTATGGCATTGTGTGCCTACGGATTTAATGAAGCGAAATATCAGCTTTCTTCGGAGAAAATTGCTCAATTAGATTCTTCTTTAAAAGAAAAATTAAACCCAATTGCAGACAAAGTTTATGAAACAGATATTGTTTTCAAAAACGAAATGAAATCCCTTTTAGGCGATCAAGTTTATGCAAAAAACGAAGGAACAATTCTGGAAATGGCAACGCAAATGAACGCCGTTTTGGTTTTGGTTGGCGTAATGGGATTTATCGCTTGTTTTGCATTTTCACTTGGTCCAGTAATGTGGGTGATGTTGTCAGAATTATATCCAAATCGTTATCGCGGTTTAGCCATCGGCGTAATTGGTTTTGTAAACGGATTTGTGAGTTGGGTGGTACAGCAAGTTTTTCCTTGGGAATTATCGAATTTAGGAAATGCCATTAGCTTTTCTATTTTTGGCGGAATCGCATTAATCGGATTTTTTGTTTTGTACAAAATTCTTCCAGAAACCAAAGGAAAATCATTGGAACAAATTGAACTTGATTTTGTTAAATAAGATGGATATGATTCAGAACCCAATTTTAAAAGGTTTTAATCCCGATCCCTCTATTTGCAGAGTTGGAGACGATTATTACATAGCGACATCAACATTTGAGTGGTTTCCCGGCGTGCAAATCCACCATTCAAAAGATTTAAAAAACTGGAAAGTCATCGCGCATCCGCTGAACCGAATTTCGCAGCTTGACATGAAAGGAGTTCCTGATTCTTGTGGAGTTTGGGCGCCTTGTTTATCGTATAAAAACGGAATTTTTTATTTGGTTTACACCAATGTAAAATCCTTTGATGGCGTTTGGAAAGACACTCCAAATTATGTGGTAACTACAAATGATATTTTAGGCGATTGGAGCGAGCCAGTTTATTTAACATCGGCAGGTTTTGACGGTTCTTTTTTTCATGATACGGATGGTAAAACGTGGTACACCAACATGCTTGTAGATCATCGAAAAGGAAAGTTTTTTGGAGGAATCGAACTTCAAGAATATGATACCGATAAACAAAAATTAATTGGTGAAATATTCTATTTGACTTCAGGAACCAATTTAGGATTTACCGAAGGTCCGCATTTGTATAAAAGAAACGATTTTTATTATTTAATTCTTGCCGAAGGCGGAACAGAATATGGCCACGCAGAAACGGTTATGCGTTCAAAAAACATTTCAGGACCTTATGAACCACATCCCGAAAATCCGATTTTGACAGCACGAAATTCGCCAGAATATGAATTGCAAAAAGCCGGACATGCTTCTTTTGTCGAAACTCAAAACGGAGATTGGTTTGTAACCTTTTTAGTCAGCCGACCTTTGACTATGCAAGGAAGATGTATTTTAGGAAGAGAAACGGCAATCGAGGAAATTATCTGGAAAGATAACTGGCCTTATCTAAAATCAGAATCAAATTTGCCGAGATTAGAAATTCCGTCTTCTGGATTAAAAGAAGTTGTTTTTGGCGAAAGCCCAGAAAGAGAAAATTTTGATTCATGTAAACTTCCAATTGATTTTCAAACCTTGAGAATTCCACAATCAGAAGACTGGATTTCGCTTACAGAACGTCCCGGTTTTTTGCGACTAAAAGGAAAAGAATCGTTGACATCAACACATACACAAGCTTTGGTGGCGAGAAGATTGCAACATTTTAATGCTCAAATTACGACTTCGGTTTGGTTTGAACCTATAAAATTTCAGCAATTGGCAGGATTGGTTTTGTATTACAATACAGGACATTATCATTATTTGCATATCACAAAAAATGGCAATGACAAAGTGCTTTCTATTGTAAGCTGTTGCAATTATTTGATTATTGAACAAAAGGAAATCATTGCGATTTCTGGCGTTGAAGAAATTTTGTTGCGAGCCAATATTAATCATGACGAATTGCAATTTAGCTTTAGTTTGGATGGGAATGACTTCAAGAAGATTGGCGAAAAACTGGATATGAGTATTTTGTCTGATGACTATGTTCGGGACGAAAGCGAGCGTTATCGACCTGCTTTTACGGGTTGTTTGGTGGGATTGTGTTGTCAGGATTTAGCAACGAATAAGGTTCATGCTGATTTTGATTGGTTTGAATATAGAAATTTAGATTGCGAAAGATAGAAGCAAGAAGCAAGAAAAAAGATTTTAAAAATTGAATTATGAAATTAAGATATGTCGCGATTATTGGATTTTGTTTTTTGATGTTTAATTGTAAACAAAGTTCTTCTAAGGAGAAAGCTAAAGTTGCCGAAATCAAGGAGCAAAAAAGAGCCAAATTCGAACCTGAAGATGGTGAAGTAATTTTGTTCATTGGTCAAGAAAATGATGCTTTGGGAGGAACAGAAAAAGATAAAAACGGTTATTTAGATCATTTTCCAGCACCGGGTGGTTTTACAATGTACACCGATATTATGCCCGGAGTTACAGAAGAATTCGACGGACATTCTTTTACTTATACAGGTTTGAACGGAATTTACGAAACCGCAGATTGGGGTGACGGACCCGAAAATATGTCTTTGCAATTAAATAGTCCCAATTTTAAAAATTCAGCTTTGGCAATTGGTTTGGCGATAATTGATTCGGAAGAAAAAATTGCGAGTGGTGAATTGGATCCCTATATTTTAAAAATGGGTACCTTTTTTAAAAGCTTAGGAAGACGTCCCGTTTTTCTCCGAATCGGATTTGAATTTGATGGGCCTTGGAATCGTTATGAAAGAGTCGCTTATATCAATGCTTTCAGACGAATTAAAGATAAATTGGATGAACAAGGCGTTACAAATGTTGCTTATGTCTGGCAGTCAAAAGGTTTTGAAAGCACTTTAAAAAATCTTGAAGAATGGTATCCTGGCGACAATTATGTAGATTGGTGCGGTTTTTCATTTTTCAACAATTATAAACAGGAAAACATGATTGCTTTCGCAAAAGCAAAAAACAAACCCGTTTTTATTTGCGAAGCGGCACCAACGTCAACCGATTGGGAAAAGGATCCAAAAGGGAATACCGGACTTACCAAACAAATGATTTTATCGAATCCAGAACAAGCTGAAATGGCTTGGAATGAATGGTTTGTTCCATTTTTTAAAGTCATAAATGATAATCCAAAAACAGTAAAGGCAATCAGTTACATCAATGCGAATTGGAAAGACAAACCGAGATGGAAAGTCAATCCAACTTTTAAAGGAATTGATTCCAGATTGCAATTGAGCGATTTCATCACCAAAAAATGGAATGAAGAAGTTGGAAAAGATAAGTATCTGAAAGCTTCACCCGAACTTTTTGATAAATTGTATAAGTGAATATTTTGAAGATGAATAAAAAAAAGTGCTACTAATTGTAGCACTTTTATGTTTTATTATCTTGCCGTTAAATTGAGAGAAATTGTTGAGATATTTCCGGTTCCGTCATAGCGTTCGGCCCATATTTCAATATAATCATTTGTTTTAAGCTGTACAGTTCCTACAATAGGCAAGGCTAAGATTCCAGCTGAAGCCAAAAAACCTGTAGATGGTTTGCCATAAACTTTCGTGTCAGTCAAGACAACACCATTTTTAGCAAAATAAAGTATTAATGTGATATCAGAGCCACTTGCTTGGTACGACATTGAAGCAGTAATTTGAAAATATCTTGTTTTGTTTCCTCGATATGTTATCCGGTTATTTCCGTCTTTTGTAAAGCGAAACAAACTATTAGAAGTAGTTGTACCGAGTAATTTAGTTCTGCTCGCTGATGCTGTACCAGTAAAAGTGGTGGCAACACCCGTACCAACTACGGCATCTAAATTTATATCACCGGTTGCATCGCTGTCTCCCTCTCTAGGAATTCCTGGAGCATCTACAGTCCAAGCCGTGCTGAAATTATATCCAGGATAGGTTGATGCAGCGGCGTAGCCTTTTACATAACCTGTAGGTGCTGTGGTTGTTCCTGAAAAAACGGTACCAAGTAAAATACCTGTTCCAACAGTTAATCCGCTGGTGCTGACGTCCAAAGCTTGATCAGCTCCATTAACAGTACTAAATCCGCTGCTTTTTTGTATTAAACCAAAAGTACCAGTCATTGTTTCGAATGTCCCATTATTGGTATTAAACCAAGCTTGATTATTTAAAAGGAGGTTTCCAATATTGGTATACGTAATACCACTTGTATTATTGATGAATTGAATAATATTTCCAAAATACAGTCCTATATTCGAGATGGTTCCTACATTTGTTGTCATACCGTCCACGATTACATTTTGAACTAAAAAGGATGATGCAGTTGAAATTCCAGGTCCGTTAATGTCAAAAGCTCTTGCTCCTTTTAAGGTTAGAAATCGAATACTTCCACCAGTATTTCCTTGAAAAATAGTTCCTGATGATTGTAAAATATCTTCATTCGCATCTAAGCCGGTAACGTAAGCATTATTTATATTTATTGGAGCCGCAAGTGTGATTGTTCCGTTTATTTCATATAAAGTATTTGTGTTGAGTAAATAACTCGACCCGCCTCCAGCGGTTAATTCTGGAGCCAAATCGGCCGCTGATTTTACCAGTTTATAGTTGTTTCTTTTAATAGTACTTTCAATAGCCATTCTTGTCCAAGTGCTTGTTGTTGTATTGTAATAATAAAAAGCTTTATCTGTGGTATCATATACTAACAAACTTTCTGCGGGCGTGGTGATGGCAGTTCGCTGTGCCGTTGTCATTCTTGGAGCTAATAATCCTTGAGTGGTAGAAGTTATATCTAATATTGAACTGGCGTTTGGTGTAACAGTTCCAATCCCGATTTGAGCTTGAATTGTCAATGTTAAAAAAAAGAAACCTAGAAATAACTTTATATGATGCTGAAAAGTAGATTTAATGATCATAATATATAAGATTAGTTTGTTATTAAAATTGTCATCATTTTATTTTCCCGAATTAGAAATAAAAACTTTCTGGGTTATTTTTTGATTGTCATCGGTGAGAAATTCTGTAATATATATTCCCTGACTTAACCCGTTGGTTGTAAAACTATAATTGGAGTTTGCTGTTAAATCGGTTTTAGAGAACACTACTTTTCCAGTCATGTCATATAATTTGAATGACTTTATAACAAGCAAATTCGGATTTGAAGCTTTTAGAGTATTGCGTTCATTGTCTTGATAAATGACAAATTGATTTAAAACTTCATTATTGTTTGGTGTACTTAAGGTATGATTCGTAAATGCGATTTTAAATCGATCTGTATATGTTCCTGGCGTAACGGCAACTTCATAAGTTCCGGTTTTTATATTATGATACGATTGATCCAGCGCATCATAAATAAAAATGTCTTGAGACGAATCAAAATTTATAATTTCAGGAATAGAAAATTTTAAGGTTGAATTTGCTGTTGCTTTAACAATCAACGCAATTTTTTTCTCAGGACTAAAATTGATTCCTTGAATAATGTAATTGGCATCACTCAACCAAAAATTGACATCATTAGGGAGATTTGCAGTAAGGTTTAAAGCGTCAATCCCAACATCAACACCATCAGTCGCTTCAGGAAGAAATGCCAGTGCCAGTTGTCTGGTAAATTGATTGTTGATTATGGCATTTAATCGAAAGTAAGAAAGAGGCGCAGGTTCTTCTGTTTCCTCATTATTTTCGGTTTCTGTTTTTAGGGTATGTTTTTCAAATTGGGAAGAACCGACAGCTTCTTTTAAAAAGACCCGATGAGAATTTTTAAAAGTAACGGTTCCATTAGATCTTCCATTTAATAAAAAACCTTGGCCAATAGGAGCATATCTTCGTAAAACTGCGGTCCCAGTGCCTGATCCAGGTCCTGGATTTACAGTGCCATCTTGTTTATAAGAACTAAAAGTTGGCGGGATATAAATTCCTTCAGAAGTTAAATTGATAGGAGAGTAAGAGCCATATCCTCCACGATAATCGCTTAAATAATGTGAATTTACGCTTTTGTCTTGTTGCCAAAAATAAGCAACTCCACCAGTAATTGCAGCGTTTGTTGGATCAAGAAGAAATGCATTTAAATGCAGCGCAGATGGATAAGGATTACCCGTCAAAGTTGCATTGTTAAGTCCTAATGTAACGATGATGTTCCCATCATTGGGTTTTCCTCTAAAATCATATCGTTGTGCGCTTCCAGGATTATTCGTTATACCGGTTCCTTCTGGATCGAGTGGGTCTGTTCCGCTGGTGCCTTTCATGGTAAATCCTTCACCTGCTGCTAACGAGGTCGCACCACCTACAAATATCCATTGTGAATAATTGTTTGCATTGACTAATTTATAAATCCATGATGAAGCAATTGCCAGCGGATTTGAGGTTCCATCATAACTTCCCGACGGAAGTATGGTTGCGGTTGTAGATAAAGTTGAACTGGTTGGACGATTGAGCATTGAAATTCCAAAATTTTCATTGCCAACAGTTGCCGATGCATTGCCAACAGGCGAGCACCAATAATTATAATCAAAATTATCAGAACTGCCTTCTTGAAAAACCGATAAAGTTCCTAATCCTAAATTTCCAGAAGTCGTTGTGGTGCCTTGAACCAACTGCGAATTGTTCCGAAGATATAAATTAGAATTTGATGCTAGATTGATGTTTTGTTTAACGTAGAGTAGTTGGTTTTTGGCATACATATAAGCATTAGGACTGAAGTAAATCTGTGAAAAAGATGTATTTGAAATGCTTATTAGAAATAGAATAATTATTTTTCTCATAACTCATTTTTTAGAATTTTTAATCTTTTTAAAAATTTTCATGTCGGATTTTTTAAGAAATAGAGAAGGGGGTCAGTTCATGATTTTTTCTTAATCATTACCAATAAACCAAATACAATTCCGGCAGTAAATAGAATGGCAGTTCCTTGTTCAATAGTTGCTGGAGGCGGATCTGGAAGGCCTGGAGGTGGTGGCCCGCTTCCTTGAGCCAAAGTTTTGATTGGTAGATAAACTAATAGAACGATCAAATAGGTTAATCTTTCAACTTTCATAAAATTTTATTTGAGGCGTGAAAAAAATATTTAATGCAGTTATTATTTCAAAAGAAATTGGCAAAAACAGAAACGGTATTTCTTAAGAAATTGTAGATAAATAGCCACATTTATTTCAAATCTACTTAAAAGAAATCTGTAAGATTTTGATTCGAAAATATTTAACTAAGTCTTTTCTTATAATGCAAAACGCATGAAATAAGGGTAAACAATTGTTAAAATTTTAGATGCTGAAAATTGATTTTTGAATATTTGAAAATGCATTGAAGTCTTATTTTGCAAGAGATTCCAGAATGATTTATTTAAATCGTTTCTTAAATTTTGATGAGAAAAATTGAAAAATGAAAAAATGTAAAATTTTCCTAAAACATGGAAATTGTATAAAGTTCAATTATAATTATATAAAAAACTCCTAGTCTCTCATCGAAATTTTTATAAGTAAAATCTTAAAAATTAATAAAAGCAGAAACAATCCCAAAACATCAATTTATAAATGACAAAGATTTAACAGATAAGTCTTGTGGTAAAACTGTAATCTTAATATTTTTGTGCTGTGCGAAAAATTTCCCTGTACATATTAATTCTTTTGATCAACTTTAATAATTGTTTTTTTGGACAATTATCCAAAGTGCCTGTACTTGTACAACATTTTATGGAACATCAGGAAAGATCGAACGGACAAGGACTTGCCTTTACTGATTTTATCGCCATGCATTACTTAGGTCAGGACATCAACGATAATGATGATGAACGTGACATGCAACTTCCTTTTAAAAAAGTTGATCCACACTCGCAACATATTGTTTTTATTCCAAGTCGAGTTTATACTTCTACATTACACATAATTCCATTAGATTCGCATTTTGTAAACAACTACAAGGCAAATCCTCATACAAATCCTTATTTAGGAAGTTTGTTCAGACCTCCAATTGCATAATTCTTTTATCGGAAGTTAACAATGCCATGCAGTTTTAGACTGCATGAGTATTGCATTTTACTATTCCCAAAAAAGAAAATATGCTTAATAAAATCATTCAGTTTTCAGTTCATAATAAACTGGCAATTGGGATTTTTACATTGCTGTGGATTATCTACGGCGTGTTTGAAGTAACCCGTTTGCCAATTGATGCCGTACCCGACATCACAAATAATCAGGTACAAATTATAACCACCGCTCCGTCATTAGGAGCCGAAGATGTGGAGCGTTTAATTACTTTTCCAATTGAACAAGCGGTGAGTAATATTCCGCAGTTAAAAGAAAGCCGTAGTATTTCAAGATTTGGTTTGTCGGTCGTTTCAATTGTGTTTGATGACGATACCGATGTATACTGGGCGCGCCAGCAAGTAACCGAGCGTTTGCAGAAAGTCGAAATTGACGAAAATGCCAATATGCCCGAAATGGCGCCTGTAACTACAGGATTAGGAGAAATCTATCAATATGTTTTAAAACCGCAACCTGGTTACGAAAGCAAATATTCGCTAGCCGATTTACGAACTATTCAGGATTGGACTGTTAGAAGACAGTTGCTTGGAACTCCTGGAATTGCTGATGTTTCAACCTTTGGAGGAAAGTTGAAACAATATGAAGTTGCTGTAAATCCTGCCCGATTAAAAGCGCAAAATCTAACAATTAGTGATGTCTTTAATGCTTTAAGCCGAAGCAACCAAAATACGGGAGGCGCCTATATAGAAAAAGGCCCAACAGTCTCTTATATTCGAAGTGTTGGTCTTGCCAAAAAGATTGAAGACATTGAAAATATTGTCATAAAAACTACACAAGCGGGAACTCCGGTTTTGGTTAAAAATGTTTCAGAGGTAAAATTGTCTTCGGCAATACGTTATGGAGCTTTAACTACAGATGATATTGGAGAATCGGTTGGGGGAATTGTGATGATGCTGAAGGGGGAAAACGCCAGCAATGTTATCGAAAACGTAAAAACGAAAGTCGCCGAAATCGAAAAAATACTTCCCGAAGGTCTTAAAATAGAGCCTTTTTTAGATCGTACCAAAATGGTGGACAATGCCATAGGAACGGTTGAGCATAATTTGATGGAAGGGGCATTGATCGTGGTTTTAGTGTTGGTTTTGTTTCTAGGAAATTTACGAGCTGGACTTATTGTAGCTTCTGTAATTCCACTAGCGATGCTTTTTGCGATTATTATGATGAATACTTTTGGCGTAAGCGGGAACTTAATGAGTTTGGGAGCTCTCGACTTCGGACTTATTGTGGATGGCGCTGTTATTATTGTTGAGGCCATTTTGCACCATATGCATACTTCTAAAAAATATAAATCGATAGACAGCATTTCTCAGGAAGAAATGGACAAGGAAGTTTCAGGCTCGGCTTCGCGAATGATGAACGCGGCGGTTTTTGGCCAAATCATTATTCTGATTGTTTATTTACCCATCTTATCACTTCAAGGTATTGAAGGCAAAATGTTCAAACCAATGGCTCAGACTGTTGCGTTTGCTATTTTAGGAGCTTTTATATTATCGCTGACGTATGTGCCAATGGTGAGTTCGCTTTTCATCAGCAAAAAAATAAGCCACAAACTTAATTTTTCTGATCGTGTGATGTTGCGGTTAGAAGGTTGGTACGAAAAAGCGCTTACAAAAGCATTAGCCATTAAAAAGAGTATTGTCGTTACAGCCGTTGTGCTGTTCGGATTTGCCGTATTTTTATTCGGATTGATGGGAGGCGAATTTATTCCGCAATTAGAAGAAGGCGATTTTGCTGTCGAAACCCGATTGCTCTTAGGAACCAATCTTTCGACTACAACAGAAACGATTGTAAAAATTTCAGCAGCATTAAAAAAACAATATCCCGAAGTTAAAAAAGTAGTTTCCCGAATCGGTAGTGCCGAAATTCCAACGGATCCAATGCCAATTGAAGGTGGCGATATGATTATTGTTTTAAAAGATAAGTCAGAATGGACAAGCGCCGAATCTTTCTCTGAATTAGCAGAAAAAATGGCAAAAACCGTTCAAGAAGTTGCACCGGGCGTTACGACTGGTTTTCAGTTCCCAGTTCAGATGCGTTTCAACGAATTAATGACTGGTGCTAAACAAGATGTCGTTTGTAAAATATTTGGTGAAGATCTGGACAAACTAGATGAATATTCAGAGAAACTTGGTGCCATAAGTAAAACTGTAAAAGGAACAGCCGATTTGTATGTCGAAAAAGTAACCGGTATGCCTCAAATCGTGATTGACTACAATTGGGCAGAAATGGCGAAATATGGCTTGTATGTTCAAGATATTAATAGAACTGTAAATGCCGCTTTTGCTGGAGCCGTTGCCGGAAATATTTATGAAGGCGAAAAACGTTTTGATTTGGTTGTAAGAGTTGAAAACAGTGGCCGACAGGGAATTGAAAATGTTAGGAATCTTTTAATTGCGACGCCATCAGGAACTCAGATTCCGTTGTATCAAGTGGCTTCAGTTCAGGAAATTGAAGGTCCGAACCAAATTCAGCGTGAAGATGCTAAACGTAGAATTATCGTTGGATTTAATGTCCGAGGACGCGATGTACAAAGTATCGTAAACGAATTACAACAAAAAGTCAATGCGCAAATCAAAATGGATCCCGGTTATTATATTACGTATGGAGGTTCTTTCGAAAATCTGCAACAAGCCAAAAGCCGACTTGGAGTTGCTGTTCCAGTGGCGTTATTGATGATTTTCGCTTTACTTTATTTTGCCTTTAAATCATTTAAAGAAGGAATTATCATTTTTACTGCAATTCCGTTATCGGCAATTGGTGGTGTTTTTGCTTTATGGATGCGCGATATGCCGTTTAGTATTTCAGCAGGAGTTGGATTCATAGCTCTTTTTGGAGTAGCAGTTTTAAACGGAATTGTATTGATATCAGAATTTAACCGAATCCAAAAACAAGGAGAAATCACAGATCCTTTTGATATTATTATCACAGGAACTAAAAACCGACTTCGTCCAGTATTAATGACTGCTGCAGTAGCTTCTTTAGGATTTTTGCCAATGGCACTCAGCAATGGTGCAGGGGCAGAAGTACAGCGTCCTTTAGCGACTGTTGTAATCGGTGGATTGGTGACTGCTACATTATTGACTCTTTTTGTACTTCCGGCGATTTATTTGATGACGTACAGTATGAAATCTTTTAGAAAGAAAAAGAAAATGAAAAACATCTCAACAATTATAGTTGCGCTATTTCTGTTAAATGGTTTTAATGGAATTTATGCACAACAGACAGAAAAAATTTCACTGCAACAAGCTATTGAAATTGCTCTAAAAAATAACAGCAGAATCAAAGCAGCGAAATTTAATGAAGAATCGAAAACGTTTTTAAATAAATCGGCTTATGATCTTCCCAAAACACAAATTGATGCCGATTACGGACAATTTAATAGTAGAATGAATGATACACGTTTTGGAATCAGCCAGACGATTAATTTCCCAACGGTATATTCTCGTCAGAAAAAAGCCTTTACAGCTGGAGCTGAAGCCGCAAAAGCACAAAATCAATTGACACAACAGGAAGTAAAGTCCTCGGTTCGTAAATTATATTATGAATTGGTTTGGCTGAACAGCAAACGCGATCTTTTGCATTATGCAGATAGTATTTATCGTTTGATGGAAGAAAAATCACAACTGCGATTTAAAACTGGAGAAACGAATGTTTTGGAGAAAAGTGCTTCACAATCAGCAAGGCAGTTTTATACCAATCAGCTGAATATGCTGGAACTTGATGTGGATATTGCACTTCGTTCGTTTAATGCTTTGTTGCAATATGACAAACAATATGCACCACAAAAAACAAATTTAAAAATGGATTCAGGCCAAACTTCGGAAGTTAAAAATACAGATGAATTGCCGATGACAAAAATTTGGAAACAAGAAGCCGAAGCCGCAAAATGGCGTTGGAAAACCGAGAAAGCACGTTTGATGCCAGATTTAAATTTTGGCTATAATAATTTGAGCATTACAGGTTTTCAAACCAATGCAGCAGGTGAAGAAGTGTATTATGGTTCGGGAGATCGATTTAATTATATCACAGCAGGAGTGAGTGTGCCTTTGTTTTTTGGAAGTCAGTCTGCCAAAAGCAAAGCTGCAAAAGCGGAATATCAAAACTTGGAAGCACAGTCAGAAGCAGTAAAAATTGAAGTTTCGACGCAAATACAAAATGCTTCTAAAGAAGTTCAAAAATACAAACAAAGCCTGCAATATTATGAAAGTGAAGGACTGGCAAATGCACAAACTATTATTGATGCGGCGAACAGTCAGTTACGCAACGGAGATATTGATTATCTGCAATGGGTTTTGGTCGTAAATCAAGCGATTACGATTAAGAATGAACATTTGGATACGGTAAATAATTACAACAAGGCTTTGATCACCTTGCAAACGATAACAAACTTATAATGCAATGAAAAAGAAAATCATTTTTGCGTTTACAACTGCTGTGCTGCTATTGGTATCATGCGGTAAAAAAGAAGAAAATAAACAGGATGAAGCAGTAAAAACAGCTGAAAATAGTATAATCTTATCAGCTGAACAAGCTAAAAATGCTGGAATTGTCATTGGAAATCCTCAGGAAAAAGAACTTAGTGCGATTGTGCAACTTCAGGGTGAAGTTACAGTGCCGCCAAACAGCTTGGTAAATGTAACATTCCCGTTAGGAGGTTATATTAAAAAGACGAATATAGTAACAGGAATGCATGTTCGAAAAGGACAAATCTTGGCAGTAATCGAAGATATGCAGTATATTCAGTTACAGCAAGATTATTTAATGGCAAAAGAACAATTCAAAGCAGCGAATTTGGAATTTAGTCGCCAGAAAGAGCTGAATGCGAAAAAAGCAAGCAGCGACAAAGTTTTTGAACAAGTCACAGCTGAACGTGAAACACATCGAATTGCCATGGCTTCATTGGCACAAAAACTAGAACTTTTAGGGCTTAGTGTAAACCGATTGAATGCTTCAAACATTACAAAAGCAATTAATGTGGTTGCTCCTGTAAATGGTTTAGTTTCTAAAGTAAATATTAATACCGGCAAATATGTTTCGCCAACAGAAATGCTTTTTGAATTAACGAATATTCAAGATGTAATGTTGACTTTTAATGTTTTTGAAAAAGATGTTCAATCTCTTAAAGAAGGACAAAAACTGGAAGTATACAGTAATTCTAATTCTGAAAAGAAATACAGCGCGAAAATTCAGTTTATCAATCACAGCTTGAATAAAGATCGTGCCGCTGAAGTTATTGCACGATTAGATCAGTATGATTCATTATTCTTGCCTGGACTTTTTATAAATGCTGATATTCATATCTCCAACAAAAAACAATTGATTTTGCCTGAAAATGCTATTGTTGATTGGAAAGGCAAAAGCTATGTTTTTGAAGAGAACGGAACTAATAGTTATAAAATAGTTGAGGTAAAATCGGGAATTGCACAAAATGGTTTTAAACAATTTTCTTCAGAAGTAATTACTGCTTCATCAAAATTGGTGATAGAAAATGCTTATACGCTTTTGATGAAGGTGATGAACGAAAGTGCACAATAGGTTTAAATTCCAAAAATAAAGTTCCAAATTCCAAAATCAGCGGAATTTAAAAATACAATTTAGTTTGAAAAAGGCAGTGGTAATTATATCGCTGTCTTTTTTGTTTATGGAATTATTAGCATTGTTATTTTTCTCGCCTAAAGATTTCTTTTTTCTTGTATATTTCTTATTTTTAGGAGATTAAACTGCTAAAATAAATTCATATGATTTTAGATGCCAAGCGTTTTTTGTTTAATTTACTGCTATTGTTGACTTTACTAGTTATGCCGAATACGGTATCGTCTCAATTATTGGGAGCTGCCAAAACCACTACAGAAGCACCCGAAAAAGCACCCGAAGATTCCCTCGGAAGACGAACGCCTCAAGGAACAGTAAACGGATTTATAAAAGCAATTGGTGAACAAAATTATTTGCGTGCCAGCCAGTATTTTGTATTAAGCAAACGCTCGTATCGCAAAACTGCAGAGAGAATAAAAATAGCAAAGAGTTTTCAGTTGTTATTGGATCAAGGTGGTAATTTGTCTCCCTCATCAATTATCAGCAATAAAGAAACAGGACGTACAGATGATGATCTGGCCATTGGCGTAGATTTGATTGGAAATATATCGACTAATAAAATCGTAATTCAGCTTTATGTAGAAAATCAATCTGATGATAGCGAGCCTGCTTTGTGGCTTTTTTCTGCTGAAACAGTAGATGCGATAGCTTCAGCGGATGTTACAAGTGAAAAGACATTTTTAGATCGAGTCTTGCCTGATTTTTTATTAGAAAAGAAATTAGGAAATGTTCCTTTAGGACATTGGTTAGTTGTTGTTGTCATGATGGTGGTATCGTACTTGCTTTCTAAAATGTTGCTTTTTGCATTCGTTTTTTTGATTCAAAAAATTTGGAAAAAAGCAGAGAGTGATAAAGGCAGAGCCATAATTGAAGCTTTTGAATTGCCTATCCAAATGTTTCTTGCCGTTATTTTATTTGTAGTATTTACACAACGTATGGGGATTTCTATTGTGGTTCGTCAGCGTTATAGTATCATTATAATTACTATTGGAATAATTGCTTTTTTGATACTGCTCTGGAGAATAACCGACTTTGTTAGTACGTTTACTCGTAAGAGAATGAGTCTAAGTGGGCGTCTCTCTGCTGTTTCTACTATTTTATTCTTAAATCGTACTACTAAGGCCGCTATTATTGTGATCGGAATTATTGCAATACTAGGCATAATTGGAGTAGATGTTACAGCCGGACTTGCGGCACTTGGAATCGGGGGGATTGCTTTGGCGTTAGGTGCTCAGAAAACGATAGAAAATTTTGTGGGAAGTGTAAGTCTTATTGCTGATCAACCCATTCGTGTGGGAGATTATTGCAGAGTTGATGATATTAAAGGAACAGTAGAAGCAATCGGAATGCGCTCTACAACATTACGAACTTCTGCTCGAACAATTGTTACTATTCCGAATGGGCAATTATCGGCCAGCAAAATTGAAAATTATGCGCACCGCGACCGTTTTATATTTAATCCGATATTAGGTTTTAGAATGGAAACAACGCCCGATCAAATGCGTTATCTTTTAGTGGAAATTAGATCTTTGTTATATGCGCATCCTGCAATATTAGACACGCCGCCAATAGTTCGTTTTACGGGAATTACCGCTGATGCTTTGAAAGTTGAGGTTACAGCTTATATCGAAGCAATTAGTTTGGAGAAATCACAAGAAGCACAAGAAGATGTTTTACTGCGTATGATGAATATCATAGAAAAAAGTGGCACTTCACTGGCTTATCCGTCGCAAACTATTTATATGGCGCGCGATACTACTTCTTCTAATGAAAAAGCTGTTGCAGTTTCGGAAATTGTCAAAAAATGGAAAGCAAACAACGAATTGCAATTACCCTATTTTAATCCAAAGCGTATTGAAGAATTAAAAAATACCATCAAATATCCGGATGACGGAAGTTTTATAATGAAAGACGAAGAAGAGAAAGAAGAAGAGTAAAAATATTACTCTTCAATTGTAGTTCGGTCATTATTTGTTGTCGGTTGTGAAATCACAAGAAATTCGAGTTGTTCCGAAGTTTCATTAGCAATGTAATGTTTTGTTTTTGGCTGAATCAATATTCCTTTTTGTGAAGTAACAATTGTTTTATTTTCGTCCAAATAAAAAGTTGCTGTGCCTTTTAATACAAAAAAGAATTGTTGGGCTTGGGTATGGAAATGTAATTTTTCTCTAGTTGCGGGAGGCATCTTTTCTTGTTTGACTGAAAGTCCTTCAGTATCTGCTAAAATCCAACTGTCGCAGTTGTCTCCCCATAAATAATGTTCTGCGGTTTGTTTGTCAACTATTTGATTGTTCATTTTTAAAGTCAATTTTGATGTAGTGAATAGGCTTAAATAGTATATGGATAAAAATACAATTCTATTTGATGCAAATGGATTGAAAATCTATTCTTTTTTATTTCATAATTGTCTTTAGTTAATTAAAACGATATATCAATTTATTAGGTGTATTTATTTGAAAAACAATAATTTATGTAATTTTGTATAACCAATTTTTTTGTTAGAAGAATGAATTCTTTGACTGATTTATTAATAAAAATAATTTTTGTTATGAAGCACTCTTACTTACTAATTGCTGTTTTTCTTGTATTTTCTTGTAGCAAAAACAAAAATGTAGAAACAAAGCCAACAAAAATTACGGCTGTACAAGGATGTTTAATACCCAAAACTTCAGATAAATATTGGTATTCGCTAAACAAAAAAGCACCAAAATTTGAAGGTCTCAAAGGAATAGATTTTAAAATTTCAACTGATAATTCAGAAGTTCAAGAGTATTTCAATCAAGGAATGATGCTGGCTTATGGTTTTAATCATGCCGAAGCGGCAAGATCATTTTACGAAGCTTCACGATTGGATCCGAATTGTGCGATGGCATATTGGGGTTTTGCATATGTTTTAGGGCCAAATTATAACGCCGGTATGGAAGAAGATAATTTTCAGCGTGCTTATGATGCGGTTCAAAAAGCCAAAAAGCTTTCTGCAAAATGTTCTCCAAAAGAAATTGCACTTATAGACGCAATGGCAGTAAGATATGTTGCAAACCCGCCTGCCGACCGCAAACCATTGGATATTGCTTATGCCGAAGCGATGAAAAAAGTATATGCTAAATTTTCAACAGATCCAGATGTTGGAGCGCTTTATGCCGAATCTTTAATGAATTTGCATCCTTGGGATTTATACGAAAAAAAAACTGGAGCAATAAAACAATGGACCCCAGAAATCGTTGAAATTTTGCAGGAATTAATGTTGAGAAATCCAAAACATCCAGGTGCACATCATTTTTATGTTCATGCTTTAGAAGCTTCCAACACGCCCGAAAAAGCGTTGAAAAGTGCTAAGTTATTAGAGACTTTGGTTCCTGGTTCTGGGCACTTGGTACATATGCCATCGCATATTTATATCCGCACAGGAGATTATCATCAAGGATCGCTTTCAAATATTCAAGCCGTAAAAATTGACAGTATTTATACAACAGTCTGTCATGCACAAGGAGCTTATCCGCTTGCTTATTATCCGCATAATTATCATTTTCTGACTGCGACTGCAGCTTTAGAAGGAAATTCTAAATTAGCATGGGATACTTCTAAAAAACTTCAAGAACATATTTCGACAGAGATTATGCGCCAGCCAGGATGGGGAACTTTACAACACTATTATACAATTCCGTATTACATTGCTGTAAAATTTGCCATGTGGGATACTATTATTGCGCTTCCAAAACCAGACAATGATCTTATTTATCCGCAGGCAATTTGGCATTACGCAAGAGGCATGGCTTATCTTGGAAAAAATAATCTGCCGAATGCCGAAAAAGAATTTTCAGCTCTTGATAAGTTATCAAAAAACAGCACGCTCAAAGATTTAACTATTTGGAATATTAACACGACTTCAGATCTTGCTATTATTGCTTCAAAAGTTCTCCAAGCAGGAATTGCTTCAAAGAAGAATGATCTGAATAAATCAATATTATTATTGAATGAAGCGATAGCAATTGAGGACAATCTCAATTATAATGAACCGCCAGATTGGTTTTTCTCAGTTCGGCATTATTTAGGAGCAATATTGCTTAAGGCAGGGAAATATAATGAGGCCGAAAAAGTCTATCGCAAAGATTTGCAGATTTGGCGCAAAAACGGCTGGGCATTAATTGGGTTGTACAATTCGTTATTAAAGCAGAAAAAAGAAAGTGAAGCTTTAAAAGTTAAAACTGCTTTTGATGATTCTTGGAAGTATGCAGATTTTAAGATTTTATCTTCGGCATCTTTAATGGAACAGTAGATTTATATTTAAGAAAACTTCCCAAAAGAGAAGGCTTCAAAAAAAAAGATTCTCATCAGTAATCTCTTTCTTCAAACTGATATGATCAGAAAATAAAAAAAGGAGCTATTGGTTAAAAATAGCTCCTTTTATATAAAAGAAATGTGGACGGTCAAATTTATTTGTCAATTAAAACAAGAGAAACACGACGGTTTAAAGGTTTGTTTTCGGCTGGAGTGTTTGGAACTAGTGGTTCACTTTCTCCTTTAGAAAATAGGTGAATTCTGTTGTTTTGGATTCCTTTGTTATTCAGATAATCAGCAACGGCTTGTGCGCGAAGCTGTCCGATTTCCATATTGCGTTTTTCAGTTCCAATGTCGCAGGTATATCCTGTCACATTCAGTTCAACATCATCATTTTCGTTCAGGATTTTGGCAATTCCATCAAGTCTTTCTGCTAATTCAGGAGTAACCTTAGTATTTCCGATTTCATTGAAAGACAAAGGCTTTTCAATATAAGCGCGCTGTTCAGCCGTTATCTCTTTTGGCTTCGCCATTGGCTCTGGAGCTTTTTGAGGCACGGGTGCTGGTGCTGGTTTTGGAGCAACAGTCTCAGTTACATTTTGAGATGGCGCTGTTTCAGCAGGCTGAGGTTTTGCCTTATTCAATGAAAAACCTAATTTCAGCTGAATTCCTGCTGATAAGTAACGCGTTTCCTGAACAATTTTACTGTTTCCGACAACGCCTTCTGCCTGTATGTTACTGATGCCACTTGGACTATACGATACTATATTGGCATTGGGATTGCTCTTGGCCAAATCTGTCAGTCCGTAATCTGCATAAACTCCTGTGTAAAGCTTCATGTTTTCCTTAAGCTTAAAAGTCAACCCGGTTTCTATGCTTATAAGAAAGGCTGGGTCTAGACTTATCGAGGCCTCATCTTTCCAGTTGGTGACTTTTCCGAATCCATGCGAAGGCAGATCATCGATCAGAATATTCAGATCGGGATAATAACCGCTGAGTTGCATTTCATCTGCGGAAGCATTAATCTTTTGTTTTCCTGGAAATAATATTTTCCCGCCAAAACCTAAATACCATTCCGTCTGGCTGGCCAATGATGCTCTGTACTGCAGAAGCACCGGAACAGCAAACGACATAAAGTGTTGGTCTTCCTTATAGTTCTTTGGAGAAACTTGGTACTCGAATGCTGATCCTTGGTCATCAACCTCGTATGAATTGATGGTGTTGCCGTCATTGAGCTTGAAGCTGTTTTGATTGTACATGAAATCCAAACCGGTATTGATTCCCCAGTGATTACTGAAGAAATACGTATATCCGATTCCCAATCCGCCCCCGAATTTGAGCTGGCCGTCGCCAATTGGGCTATCGTAAAGAATTCCTGACGGTCCGCCATTCAGCTTGACTGTGATTTCCTGAGCTTTTATATGGAGACTACATAATAAAAATAGTGCTGTTGCGATCTTGATCTTCATTTTCATCTTTTTTAAATTAAATCCCATTTTTTAGATTACCAGTAAATTGATTGTTTTCTGCTCACCATTTGAAAGGGTAAGCATTACAATATAAATTCCTGATTGCGAAGGAGCCACAAGTTGGTTTTTGGCTTTTACGTTTGAAACGCTCTGAATTTGTGTTCCGACAACGTTAAAGATCGCTAGAGTTGCTCCGCTAAGTTGAGATTCACTGAAATTGCATTCAACCGTAAATTCATTTGAAGATCTCACAGGATTTGGATAAATTTTCAAAGTCTTGGTAAAAGTCGCTCCAGTCAATGTTAAAGGACAAGATTTGATTGAATTTCCGTTTTTATCTGTAGCAATAACATAATAAGTTCCATTCAATGCCTGGCCTTCGCTATAATATTGACGTGTTGCGCCAGAGACTGCTGATCCGTTTTTGTACCATTGCCAAGCAACATAGTTCTTGCTTATATTGTCAAATAACAAGACATCAGCCCATTGTTGTATGATAAGTCCTGACTGACTCACAACAACTGATCTTGTAACCGGTGTGGCTGGATTGTAGTTTTGGTCGCCGTTTTGACTGGCAGTAATGGTTGTACTTCCGGAATTTTTGATATTCAGTGTCGTTCCAGAAATTTCGCCAATAGCTGTGTTTGCAATCGTGTAGGCGATAGGTAGTTCGCTATTGGAAACAGCAGTAAGCTGTACAGAATTTCCAGTATCACATCCAAGATCGAGGCTTTGTGTCCATGTTATAACTTGGTTTGCTTTGGTAATTTCGAAAGTCGCACTTGCAAAAACAATGATATAGTTAGCTCCGGCGTTGATAGTTCCTGCTTTAATGTTATAAGTTCCAACATTTTCGCCTGCATCTCTTGAAAGATTTCCAGTCAGTATTGCATTGGTGTCTCCATTTACAAATCCGGTAGCAGCAAAACTGAATACAGGATCGGCCGTGCCATAAACTTTTGAAAGCCCTGCTGTAGCCGTTATGAACAGTTTGTATTTTTCTGTCGTAAAGCTAATTTCGTTTCCATAGTTCACATAACCATTGCTGTTGATTGCATAAGTTTTGACATAATATGTTGTATTGCCTTTCAATCCAGTTAGGGCTGAATCGATTGCTCCAAGCGAATTTCCTTTAGTGATTTTTATATCTGCTATATTTGGATTAGAATGTGTTGCATAGACAAAACCTACTTCGGTTAGACAAGTGCCATTGTCCCTGTCAATTCCGTCAGAAGTTACCGTTCCAGACAAGTTTGCATCGCTGACAGTAACACTTGAAGCATCAAGAGTTGCTAGACTTACAGGATTTGCAGGAGCTGTAATGACGAAAGTTTGTGTGACAGAGCAAGAGTTTGCATCTGTAATGGTTACATTATAGGTTCCAGGGCTCAATCCGTTAGCAGTATTTGAAGTACCGCCAGATGGACTCCATGAATAAACATATGAACCAGCTCCTCCAGTCACATTAACGGAAGCGGAGCCGTTTGCGCCATTGTAGCAGGACACATTTGTTTGCGATGGTGTTGCTATTAATGGCGTTGGCTCTGAAATGGTAAAATTTTTGGTTAGAGTACATGAATTCGCATCAGTTGCAGTTACAGTATAATTTCCTGGACTCAACCCTGTTGCAGTATTAGAAGTTCCGCCTGTTGGTGCCCATAAGTAAGAGTAAGCTTCAGTTCCTCCTGTTACAGTTATAGATGCAGTACCATTATTCAGACCATTGCAAGTAACATCTGTCTGAGTGGTTGTTGCAACAAGTGCAGAAGGTTGTGTAATTGTGAAATTCTGCGTTAAAGTACAGCCATTAGCATCCGAAATTAATACGCTGTAATTTCCGGGGCTTAATCCTGTTGCTGTAGCTGCAGTTCCGCCAGATGGCGACCAAGCATAAGTGTAAGCTCCGGTTCCTCCTGAAACAGAAACGCTCGCAGTTCCATTTCCAGCGCCATTGCAAGAAACATTGCTTTTAGAAGGTATTGCGGCAAGTGCAGCCGGTTCGTCAATAACGATTGTTTGCGTTGCAATGCACCCATTGGCATCTGTTACCGTTACTGTATAACTATTAGGGCTTAGGTTTGTTGCTGTATTTGAAGTTCCGCCAGATGGCGCCCAAGAATAAGTGTAAGCACCAGTTCCCCCAGAAACTGAAATACTTGCAGTTCCATTGTTGGCGCCATTGCAGGAAACATCTGTTTTGGAAGGTATCAATACCAATGCATTAGGTTGTGAAATTGTAAAGTTCTGTGTTAGAGTGCACCCATTGGCATCGGTAACCAATACGCTATAATTTCCTGCAGACAGTCCGCTTGCAATATTTGAATTTCCTCCCGATGGCGACCATATGTAAGTGTAGGCACCCGTTCCTCCGGTAACGTTTACGGAAGCAATTCCGTTAGCTCCGCCATTGCAAGAAGTGTCGCTTTGTGTCGCTGTTGCTGAAAGTGCGGAAGGCTGAGTAATAGTGAAGTTCTGCGTCAAGGTACAGCCATTCGCATCAGTGATTACTACGCTATGGTTTCCTGGGTTCAAACCTGTCACAGTTGAGGTGTTTCCTCCTGTTGACCATAGATAAGTATAAGTTCCAGTTCCTCCAGATACATTTACAGAAGCGCTTCCATTGTTGGCTCCATTACAGGTAATATTGGTTTGAGATGGCGTAGCGCTTAGCACGGCAGGTTCACTGATAATGAAAGTTTCTGTTGTTTGACATAGATTAGCGTCTTTTATAGTGACAGTGTAAGTTCCTGCTGAAAGTCCGTTTGCAGTGGCAGCTGTTCCGCCGGATGGTGCCCATGAGTATGAATATGCACCTGTTCCTCCAGTAACGGTTACAGTAGCACTTCCGTTGGAAACTCCGTGGCAAGAAACATTTATTTGTGATTTGGTTGCTGTAATTGCGGTTGGTTCAGTAATAGTAAAACTTTGTGTTGTCTGGCAAAGATTAGCATCTGTTATTGTTACAGTATAAGTTCCAGCAGAAAGTCCTGATGCTGTTGCTGCAGTTCCTCCAGATGGAGCCCATGAATACGTATATGCACCGGTTCCTCCAGTTACAGAAACACTAGCTGAACCATTTGAACCACCGTTGCAAGTCACGCCTGTTTGAGACGGCGTAACTGTCATGGCACTTGGCTGACTAATCGTAAAATTTTTGACAATGGAACATCCATTAGAAGAGGTGATAGTTACAGAATAATTTCCTGCGGCCAATCCAGTTGCGGTATCAGCATTTCCTCCAGATGGTGACCAAACATAAGTGAAAGGTCCAGGTGATCCAGAAGGAATGACGCTTGCGGATCCTGTATTGCCACCATAGCAAAGTATATCTGTTTGAGATGTGGTTGCTACCAAGGTATTTGTTGTGGTTATGGTAAAGTTTTTGGTAATGGTGCATCCGTTAGCATCTGTAATCAGGCAACTGTGATTTCCTGCTGCCAGATTGCTGGCAGTCTGAGTTGTAGCTCCTGATGGAGACCATAAATAGGTGTAACTTCCTGCACCTCCAGCTGGCGTTACTGTAGCTTCTCCTCCCGCAGAACATGTTGCATTGGTTTGAGATGTAGTAGCAGTCAATAACGCAGGCTGGGTGATAGTGAAATTTCTGGTTATGAAGCATCCGTTGCTGTCGGTTATGGTGCAAGTGTAATTACCTACAGCTAAACCAGAAGCTGTTGCAGCGGTTCCCCCAGAAGGTGCCCATGAATAAGTATAAAGACCAGTTCCGCCTGATGCTGATACGGTTGCAGTTCCTGTTGCTCCTCCATTGCACAATACATCAGTTTGTGATGTTGTAGCATTCAATATATTTGGTTGGGTGATGGTAAAGCTCTGTGTCTTTATGCAATTGTTGGCATCAGCCACAGTTACCGTATAGGTTCCTGCCAGTAGACCATTTGCAGTTGCATTGCTCCCGCCTGTTGGTGCCCACGAGTAAGTATATACTCCGGTTCCTCCTGATACATTTACAGTTGCACTTCCGTTAGAACCTCCATTACAAGACACATTGATTTGAGAAGGAGTGATATTGATAGCTGTCGGCTCATTGATCGTGAAGTTTTGTGTTTTTGTACAACCGTTAGCGTCTGTCACAGTAACGGTATAGGTTCCTGCTGAAAGTCCTGTAGCAGTTGCATTAGTTCCCCCAGATGGAGCCCATGAATAAGTATATGCTCCAGTTCCTCCTGTTACGCTTGCTGTAGCAGTTCCATTGCCACCTCCATTACAAGAGACATCGGTGTGAGAAGGAACAATAGACATTGCTGTCGGTTGCGTAATTGTAAAGCTTTGTGTTGCGGTACAGGAATTGGCATCTGTCACCGTTACGGTATAGGTTCCTGCAGATAATCCTGTAGCTGTTGACGCAGTCCCTCCGGATGGAGCCCATGAATAAGTATAAGCTCCAGTTCCTCCTGTTGCACTCACGGTTGCGGATCCCGTGCTGTCGCCATTGCAGGCGATATTGGTTTGAGCTACTGGTGAAGCAATTAGGGTAGGTGGCTGTGTAATCGTGAAACTTTGTGTTGCAATACATCCATTGGCATCGGTTACTGTCACTGTATAGGTTCCTGCAACAAGTCCTGTTGCTGTTGCGGCGGTTCCACCCACCGGTGCCCAAGAATAGGTATACGAAGGAGTTCCTCCGCTTGCACTAACCGTTGCAGATCCGGTACTGCTACCATTGCAACCTATGTTGGTTTGGGATCCAAATGAAGCTACAAGTGCTGATGGTTGAGTTATGTCAAATGTTTCGGTATCTTGACATCCATTGGCATCTGTTACCGTCACGGTATATATTCCAGCAGAAAGCCCTGATGCAGTTGCAGCTGTTCCTCCGGATGGAGCCCATGAATAAGTATATGCTCCAGTTCCTCCGGTTACGTTTACTTTCGCACTACCATTAGAGCCTCCATTACAAGAAACTTTAGTTATAACTCCTTGCGTAGCATCTAATGCTGGAGGATCAATTAATGTAAAGTTTCTTGTAATTTGACAGTTGTTATTATCTTTTATAGTTACAGTATAAGTTCCCGCAGCTAGATTGCTGGCAGTTGCACCAGTTCCTCCTGATGGAGCCCATGAGTAGGTGTAAGGAGCAGTTCCTCCGCTAGGAGTTACAGTAGCAATACCATTTGCTACACCATTACAAGTAATATCTGTTTTAGATGATATTGCAGTTAACACCTGAGGTTGTGTTATGGTAAAATTTCTTGTAATTGATGTTCCTTCATTATCTGTAATAGTAGCAACATAGTTTCCTGCTACAAGATTATTTGCCGTTGCACCAGTTCCTCCAGTAGGAGCCCATGAATAGGTATAAGGAGAAGTACCACCAGTAGCAACAACGGTTGCAGATCCATTGTTTCCACCATTACAAAGTATATCAACTTGTGATGTCGATGAGGTGCTTAAAGCTGTACCAGTTGTAAAAGTTAAATCACTTCCGTAACTAGTTCCTGAACTGTTTTTTGCATAAGCTCTAAAATGTATTGTAGTTGCTGCAGGAAGCCCTGTTACAACTGTACTAAAAGTTCCCGTTCCTGTTCCTATTTGCACTTTAGTATTTGATGTCGTTGGATTTGCAGTTGTTGCCCACACAATTCCTCTTTCTACCGATGTATCGCCACCATCTCCAGTAACTTCACCGCCTAAAACTGCCGAAACAGATTTGATACTTGTAGCTGCAGTAGATGTAACGGTAGCTAAAACGGTTGTGGTAACTGCTGGTGTTGGATAGCTTGCAGGTGTAATAGCATAATTGGTTGAAGCGTCATGTATCCAGTTATTATAATCGTTTATTTTGAGTAATAAATCGGCAACTGTACCTGTAAGCGTGCCATTATATTTGCTATTAGCAATTTCAGGCCCTGGAGCAGGGAATAAAGCAACACAATTTTGTCCATTAGTAAGTCCTAATGGTATAGCACTTGAAGGCCCACCAGAAGTAGTGGAAAGATTCCAATGTGTTGTTGCATCGTAGTCAGCAGAATTATAATCACCATTTACACCACCAAGAAATGTTGGCATATTTGGTGAAACGGGTTTTGGCCCTGAAGCCGATGTATATACCAAAATCTGATCACCAGCCGAAAGGTTAAAGCTTGTAAATCCTGAAGCCAAACCTATACCAGAAGTTCCGGTAACTGTAAAAGTATCAGCTGCGGTTTCCATTACAGAAACTATTGTGCCAGCAGGAGTAAAGGCTGGGACTGTCCATTGTAAGTGTGTTTCGGTACTTCCAGTAACCCAGGTTGTAGCTCCCCAACCTTGTTCTGTAAAATAGATTACCGTGCTTGCAGGAATGTCTTTTAAGGTAATAAAAGAAAAACCATCTAACGGACTAGTATTATATCCTATTAATGCAATATCACCAGCACCCAAAGCCTGAGCATTAGCTTTTGGCAGGGTTAATAATGTACATAAGAATATAAAAAACAAGAGTAATTTTTGTTTCATAATATACGGTTTAGGTTAATGACATAAGTAAGCGTTTTGCCAGCCCGTAACTTGGACAGGCTCTTTATGAGAAGTAATTGCTTTAATAAAAGATCCTACATTAACTAATGTTTCTATCTTCTCAAAGCTGATATTACTTAGGGTGTCTAAATTTAATTTGTAGATGTGATTGTTATATATTGTTCTATTGGTATCCTGATCAAATTGAATTGTTCCTCTAGGGCCTTCAATATTTATTTTGTTTATATGATCGATTAAGTTGGATGTATTGGTATTGAAATTTGATTGGGTAAGAATGTTTTTTAAGATTAGTCCGTTTTCATATCCTAAAACAGAAAAAACAGTCGGAACTCCCGAGTAGGTTTCTTCATACGCTGTTTCAAAATCTGAATCTTGCGTACTATTCTGCATCCATGAACCTACTATATATAGTTCATGAGGATTACTTTTAAACTGTTCTAAGATTTTGTTATTAATAAAAAATGGCGTTACGTAAAAAGGATATTTTTGAGCAATCTTGTTTTGATTGATAAAATCGGCATTCTCATCAGCGTACAATCCGCTATAAAATGCAAAAACAGCATCAGGTTCCTGAGCTGTAATATTTTGATTCATATGTATTGCTTCGTCTTCTCTCGGAATAAAGGGAGTTACGTAATGTCCCGAAAAATTTGTGTTTTCGGTAAAAGCATGTTCTATAGCTGATAACAAACCGTAGCCTGAATCATAATAAGAAGTTGCACTCGCAATTTTTTTATACTTTTTCGCGGTCAGATAATTGCCTAACTGATAGCAAGATTCGGTTAAACCTAACGAGTTTAAGTAAACACCTTTATAAGTTGTTGTTCCGTAGGGCATTGTTGCGCCAAGATCTGCGGCAATTAGAAGAATGTCATTGTTTGAAGCATATTCAAAAACTCTCGACATGTTATAATGTCCAAAAAAACCAACTACAATATTTATATCTTCTTGAAGATTTAATTTCTGGATTTTCTCAATTATTATTTTTTCATCGGAACCTATCCCAATACTTTCCACATAAAACTTTACATCGAGATTATTGAGTTTTAATCCTCTCATAAAATCTCGATCTAATGTTGGGTATTGTTGTGATTTAGGAATCAGGAGTCCAATTTTAATATCTTTATTCATAACAACTACTATTTAAAAAACAGAGACATTTATTGCCTCTGTTTTTATAATTTATTAACCTCTTGATGGATAAACTCCTGCTAAACAAATACTCAAATTGACACCCAAATATGGATTTCTAATTGCAACAGGATTGTTGTTTCCTGCAAGACCAGTAGCACCATTAATAGTAGTTGTTATACCGCCAACTGCACTTGGGGTTCCGCCTGGTTCACTATACATATTTGCTGTCGCACCGCCACTTGCAAAAGAGTTTGAACCATTGTCACAATCATTAGTGATAGTACCTCCGTTTAATGCATTAATAGTTGTTGCAACTGCAACTTGTCCTGCACCATTACCAGATACTAAAGCATGATTATGAGTTGGCAAGTTATTTATAGTTAAAGTTACATTCTCAGCTCCATCTACTTCACCTATAGTGATATTTGATAATCCAGGTCCTTGACCTTGGCCTATCATAGAACGGCCTCTTAAATCAGGCAATTGAAAATTTGTTGTTCCATTGCCTCCATAAAAAGTTCCAATTAATGAAAACAATGCTGTATTTTGAGATATTGCCATGATTTGACCTTGACAAAGTGCCCATCCTTTAGGTGGAAAATCGAATGCAAATGCTTTTATAGTTCCAATATATTCGTCCATGATTTTTTTATTTAATAGGTTATTTTTTTTTGAGAATAAATTTTATTTGTTGTTGGGATATTCTATTAGCTTCTTGGTGGAAAAATTCCACTTAACAAGATGCAGTAATTAATACCTAAATACGGATTTCTAATTTCAACAGGAATACTGTTTCCAGTAAAAGAAGTAGCGCCACTAACTGTATTGGTTACACCTCCGACTTTTGCATAGTTTACATTTGGTTCAGAATAAATGTTTGCAGTTGCACCTCCACTCGCAAAAGAATTAGAACCACTGTCACAGTCATTAGTTACCGTACCTCCGGCTAAAGCGTTGATAGAACATGAAATAACTGCAGCGGGTGCAGTGACAACGTGAGTGTGGCTCGGCATAGTTGCAGTGGTAATAGTTGTGGATTCAGTTCCAGCAACTTGTCCCCAAACAATTGGTGCTAAACCACCACCTGTTCCAATACCAATAGTAGTTCTTCCTTGTAAATTAGGCAGTGCAAAAGTTTGTATACCGTCACCTCCAAAAGTGGTTCCGAGCAGGGAAAACAAAGTTGCGTTTTCTGCAATTGAGATAATTTGACCATTACAGTATGCCCAATTTAGCGGAGCAAAAGGAAAGGCGAAAGCCTTAATGGTTCCCATGTATTCATCCATAATAAATCTGTTTTAAAGTTTTTGATGAAACAAAGTACTTGATTTTCAGTGTTATATGAATGCGTAGAAATACGTGATTTTATAGTAAATGTATTACGTAAGTGTTAATTTTTATCTGTAAATCAGTTTGTTATAATTGTTTTGTAACAAACGGCTATTGATTTGTTTTTAAGCCTGTCAATTTGTACTATTTGACTTTGTCCGAAAAATAAAAAGGCTTTTGTCAAAAATTTTCTTGACAAAAGCCCAGTTGCTTTTTTTAAGTGGAATATTTAGAGTGCTTCGTACCAATTAAGAATATAATCGGCTACGGATTCCCAGCCAGGCTCTCCGCAAATAAAATGACTTTTGCCATCAAAAATTTTTAGGTCAACGCGACCTGCTTGCTCCTTATATTTATTAGCAATAGTTTTTGTAAGGTTGGGAGGGAAGATGTGATCACTGCCTCCTCCAATAAATAAGATAGGCTCGTGCGATTTTTTGAAATTGATATTTGAAAAAGAATTCAAAACCAATTCCCGACTCACTTTATAGCTTTCTGGCACAGCAAATTTCTCAAATGCTTTTCTTTTTTCCGCTTCTGGAATAGTATTGAAAAAAGCATAATCATACCATTTTTTGCTTCCCATAAAATAGTCGTTTGATGAAAAGAAACCAAATGCTGGGATTACCGTTTTTAAGGTTTGAAATGGCGGAAAAACATTTTTAGGTGGTGCGCCATCAATGCTTACTCCGGCAGAAGCTTTTCCTAATTCTACTAATTTCAAAGTTGCCATTCCAGCCATGGAGTGGCCTATAACTAAAGGTTTTTCCGGTAAAGAATCTATTAAACTGCTGATATTGTTTACTACATCTATAAATCCAGTTTGAATTAAATTCGGATGAACTTTTGCTCTTAATGCTGCAGGATCACCGTCGTGTCCAGGATTTGAAGGCGTGTAAACCGTATATCCTTTTTGTTCATAGTACTTTTTCCAATCTGTCCATGTTTTTTCATTTACAAAATTTCCGTGAATAAGTACAATCGTTTTTGATTTTGACATGATTATATGATTTGATTAAAGTTAGAATTTCTATTATTCTAGGAAAACCAATTTATATGCCACGGTTAAAATAGTTATAAACAGTAGGGTTATAGATTTTTTTGTAATTAGAAAGCGCTATATTTCGCTAAACGATTTTAGATTAGTGAGATTTCGTTATCAAATTATCTTCGTCTTTCATTAATTGGAAATTCTTTCGAAAACTCAATTTTTAATATCGTTCCGTTTTTATTTTCCATAGAGAAATTTGCATCTAAATCATCGCTTAAACCTTTTATCAAACTCAATCCGAATGAATTGATTTTTTTGGCGCCGATATTGGTGTCAAATCCAATTCCGTTATCTGCAATTGTCAACAAATATTTGTTTTCAGAAGTAGCTACCAAAGTGACGTAAATCATTCCTGTTTTATCATCTGGAAAAGCATATTTGATCGAATTTGTAATCGATTCATTTAAAATTAAGCCAAGAGGAACTGCCTGAGCTACATCCAATTCTAATGGATCAATTTTTAGTTCAAAACGAATACGTTGTCCAAGTGAAAAAGATTCACGTAAATATTCGACCAATTCTTTGATGTAATTTGGCATATTGATCGTCGAAATATTCTCAGAATTATATAATTTCTGATGAATCAATGACATCGAATGAATTCGATGTTGGCTGTTTTTAATAGCCGAAAGTGCCATATCATTTTCCAAATAAGCAGATTGAGAATTTAAAAGACTAATAACGGTTTGAAGATTATTTTTCACACGATGATGAATTTCTTTCAAAAGCCATTCTTTCTCATCCAGCAAATGTCTTAGATTGATGTTTTTTTGGTTGATTTCTTTTTCTTTTAATTCTAATTCAGCATTATTTTTTTGCTTCATGCGATATCTATTGTACAGCAATACAATTGTAATAAGCAATAAAACCAAACTCCAAATCGAAAGTGTATTTAATAATTTCGATTTTTTTAATGCAGTTTCCTGCAAATCGGTTTCTTTGTCTAATTGCTTGATTTTTTGTTCTTTATTTCCGGTTTCATATGCAATTTTAAGCTCTTCTATTTCTTTGTTTTTCTTGCTTCTAAACATAGAATCACTTACAAGTTTATAGTTTTGAAAGTGTTTCAAAGCTCCTTTATAGTCTCCGTTAAGAGAATCCAAACGAAATAGCAATACCTGAAAACCTTCCGAATTATAATTTTTTCTATAAGTTTTACGAAGCTCCAAAACTTTGTCCGCATAAAATCGGGCTTCTTTTAGGTTATTTCTGTTGGCATAAAATAAACCCATAAAAATATATTGATGAATAAGCTCTCTTGCAGTTTCAGTGCCTTTCAATTGTTTGGCATAAAAATCCATTTCCTTAAAGTATTTCTCTGCTTTTGGATAATCTTTTATTTTTTCATAACAATTTGCTCTAATGTAGGCGATTGACATTTTATCAAAAGTATTTTTGGGAGGATATTTTGCAGTCATTTTATTGATATAATCAAGAGCTTCTCTATCTTTCCCTTTTTCTGATATTGCTCCAATGGCGCCAAAAAAACTTTTGTACCACGAACCACTATCTAAAGTTTTTTGGCCAATTTCGATACTTTTATCATACATTTCTAATGCTTCCTCATGGTGACCAAGTATATTATAAACATCTCCAAGACGCATGTAGTAAACATCCCCAAGGGTGAAATCTTTTTCAGCTTCCATTCTTTTTACACTTTTTAAAGCATAATAGAGCGCAACTTTCATATCGAGTTGATTTATTGCAATAAAGGAAATAGTAGTCTCGGTAAATTGCTGGTGTTTAAAATTGATCTTTCTTAGATCAATAAGATTTTGATAAAGCCTTTTTTTAGCTTCATTTACTTTTCCTCCCCAAAAATAAATGGTTGTAATTTTAGCGTAATTTTCAATCCTTTTTTCCTCCATTTTTAACGAAGCATAAATTGAAATCGCTTCTTCCAGAATCTTTTCTTTCTGAGGATCTAAATTGAATAAAAGCGTTCCATAAGCGTCTAAAGCTCGAGCGAGACCCAATTGATCATTTTGCTTTCTGCATTCCTCAATAACTTTCAAAAAGCATTTGTTTCCTTCGGCTTGATTGTTTGCTTGGTAATAGAATTTTCCAAGCAACAATAAACTTTCATGTTGCCATTTTTTGTTTTTTAAGTCATTTGATTCGATAGTAGCTTGATCGATATAAGTTTTAGCATTTTGAAGATCGTCTGGTTTTGAACCGGGTTTGAAAAGATAAAAATTAGAAAGCTGAAAAAGGAGCTTAATGCGATCTTCGTTTTTTGTTTTTGAAAGAAGTCTTTTTGCCGAATCAATATTTCCATTATTAATAAAATCGCTTCCAATAAGTTTCTTGCCATCATTAAAACCTTCATCATAAGCTAGTGATAGTGGTAATTTATAAGCTTTACAGGCTAAAACTACAGAACTGTCAGCGTCAATCGTGCCTTGATTTGCATTGTACAAATAGATCGAGCAAAATTGGATTAATAGTCTTTTTTTCTTCAAATCATAATGAGAAACAGATGGAGCTTGCGCTGAAGAGACGAAAACATTTACTAAAATCAAATAGAAAGTAAAACGAAGTTTCATAAACGATTTATTATTAGGTTTTTGGTAAAACAAATATAGAAATAAACGCAACTGATTGCTTGAAAAAATATCAAGAAAATTCACATTAAAACTCTTTTTTATGATTTTTATTTGGCAAAAAAGTTAATTTAGTTCGATTAATTAAGTAATTTTATCTCAATGTTTTAGATTTGTAATAACACTAAAAATACCACAAAAATGAAAATTGCTTCTGGTCATACTGAAAATTCGCCCGAATCTAATTTTAAAAGGAAAATTTTAATTGTAGAAGATCAATTTATTGAAGCACATGATTTGCAATTAATTCTCGAAAAGGCAAATTATGAAGTAACGGGAATTGCACGTTCAGTTGACCAAGCTTTAGAGCAAATTGAGATTGAAAAACCTGATTTGGTTTTCTTGGATATTATGTTGAAAGGAAGCCGAAATGGCATTGAACTAGCACATTACCTCAAAGTAAAGTATATCGGATTTATATTTATTTCGGCCAATTCTAGCAAAAGTATTTTAGATCAGGCTAAAATGACACAACCTTACGGATTTATTGTAAAACCATTTCGAGAACAAGATGTTCTCACTACGCTGGAAATTGCGTTTTACCGTCAGCAATATAGTTTGGAAACCCAGTTGATGCAGCAATTTCAACTTCAAAAAGAAATTTCAGAAATCATAAATTCAAATTTAAAAAGAGAAGAAGCATTGCTGGCTTTTGGGAAAATAATTCAAACTTATATTCCTTTTGATTATTTAGAAACCGGATTTGTAACTTCTACGAACTATGACAATCTCGGGATTATTCGAAAAAATATAGATTTGTACCAAATTATCGATTCGAAAAAGCTTTCGCAAATTGCGGCAGTTTCAGAAAAAGAATTAAATGAAACCTACAGCAAATCAATAAAAGATAAAGAGCCGATTATTTATAGTGAAGAATCATTAATCAATAATTTTCAGGAAGCACCCATAAAAGCACTTATAGCGCATAGCTTCAGAATAAAATCATATTTGGTTTTTCCTATTGCTGTCGCATCGATTCAGCGCTATCATTTTACTTTTTATAGCAGAAATTTAAATGTCTATTCTCAAGAAAATTTAAAACTCTTGAGTTCTCTTGAACATACTTTTTCTCAGTTTATCAATAAAATTTATTCCAAACAAGATTTGAGTTTAGTTGTTGATAAAAAAGAAATTAAAACCACAAAAACAGTAAAAACGACCGAAGGTTTCGAAGGAATTATTGGCAACAGTTCACAAATGATTTCGGTTTTTAATTACATCCGTAAAGTCGCTCCATCTGATACTTCTGTTTTGGTTTTAGGTGAAAGCGGAACAGGAAAAGAAAAAATTGCACAAAGCATTCACGCTTTATCTCCAAGAAAAGACAAACCATTAGTTATAATTAATTGTGGCGCTATTCCTGAAAACCTTGCTGAATCATTGCTTTTTGGACATGAGAAAGGCGCTTTTACAGGGGCACTTGATCGCAGAATTGGAAAATTTGAACTTGCTGATGGTGGCACTGTTTTTCTTGATGAGGTAGGAGAAATGTCATTAGAACTTCAAGTGAAATTATTGCGTGTTTTGCAGGAAAGGGAAATCGAGCGCGTGGGCGGATCGTCATCCTTAAAAATTGATGTTCGAATTATTGCCGCAACAAATAAAAATCTTGAAGAAGAAGTTGCAGCAGGAAGATTTAGAATGGATTTGTATTATCGTTTGCACGTTTTTCCAATTCTTGTTCCTTCGTTAAAAAAACGAAAAGAAGATATTCCAGATTTGGCAAATCATTTTATAAGAATGTATAGCGAAAAATTAGGCCGTAAAACACCAATTCTTTCTGATTTTGCATTGCAGCAAATCATGAATTATAATTGGCCAGGAAATATTCGGGAGCTCGAGCACGTTATGCAACGTGCTATTTTGTTGACAGAAGGAAATGCAATTAAAGAAATTGAACTTTCAATGTCTTCAAAAATGCATCCAGAGCCAGCTTCTGAACCATTTTCTATTAAAACTATTTTAGAAAATGAGCGCGATTATATTCTTTATATTTTGAAGAAATGCAACGGCAAAATTTCTGGAGCGGGTGGCGCTGCCGAGATTTTAGACATTCATCCGTCGACATTGAATTCGAAAATAAAGAAATTGGAAATCAAGAGAGAAATCAGTTAAGCGATTTTTTCGAGCCAATTCGCAATAAATTCAGCAACAGTTTTCCAATTTTCTTGTTTCAAAACCAAGTGATTGCTTTCGGGAAATTCTTTATAGCAACTTATGGAATGAACATTATTGTACTTTTTGAAATTTGAATATTGAATAGAAGCTACAATAAAATGATCTTTCGCGCCAGAAACAAACAATAAAGGACAATGTTTTTTTGTGAAATCTATTTTTGAAGCGGCAGATAAAATATCCCTCAAAACTAATTTAGATTCTGGAATAGCTAATTTTTCATAGGTTTCCTTTTGTTCCTCAAATGACATTTCATTAGCAAAATAAAATTGCCATTTTTTAAAAGGCATTAAATAGGTTTTGTCGGCTGAATTGAAAAATGAAACAGTGTTCCAAATTGTTTTATAGAAAGAAAAATTGAAATAAACGATTTCTGCCGGAGGAATGGTATGCATGCAGATTCCCACAGAAGCGAGGTCTTTCTGAATTAATAATTGTGCTAAAAGTCCGCCGTAGGAATGACCAATCAAAATGGGTTTTTCAGGCAATTTTTCAATAATTTCAGTATAATAATCCACCAAATCGTTTAGTCGAAGATTGGCAATTTTAGAATTGGAATGGGATTGTCTTAAAGTTTCTGATGTTTCATTTTTGTATGGCCAAGGCGGCGCAACGGTTTTGTATCCTTTGCTTTTGAAAAAAACGATCCATTCTTCCCAACAAGAATGACTAACAAACGCCCCCGTAATAAACATAATCGTTTTTTTGTTGGATAAATACATAAGATCACATTTAAGATTGTTTTCTAGAAAGCAACGCAAATTTGGTTTTGCAAAAACAAAAGGAATGCCTTTTTTGTAAAGTATTGATTATAAAAGCATTTCTGTAAAAACGAATTTTAGAATTATTATATATCGTTAAAAAGAAGTTTTAATTATTGAAATATCATAATTCCCGATAGCAGAAGGAATTGTAAATGCCTTGTTTTAAAGTGTTTTGTGTTTTGGTTTAATCTTTGCCTGCCTGAATTCAAAAAAACTATAGCAAATCTTTAAATTATAATTATGAAAAAAATTTATGATGCAGAGACACGTTTTGCCGATGCCGGCGATCGTAAAATTGCTTACCGTTCTTATGGAAAAGGCAAAGCAATATTTTTTATAAACCGTTTTAGAGGAACTCTCGATACTTGGGATCCATTATTTGTGGCATTGATGGCAAAAAAGTTCAATGTTATTGTATTTGATTATTCTGGAATTGGTTCTTCTACAGGCAGTTTAGCGCCCGATTTGACAATTGTTGCCAAAGATATTAAGGACCTTGCCGATATTTTGAAATTAGAATCAATTGCGGTTTTAGGATGGTCATACGGCGGTTTAGTAGCGCAAGCAGTAACGTTATTATATCCTAATTTAGTGACGCATGCGGTTTTAGTTGGTACAAATCCGCCAGGAACTAATTTGGTTCCAATTGAGCAGGCTTTTTATGATGCGGCTTTGAAACCTTTAAATGATTTTGATGACGAAATTGTTTTGTTCTTCGAACCAAAATCTGAATCAAGCCGATTGGCGGCAAAAGCTTCACACGACAGAATTCATAAAAGAATTGAAGTAGAAAAAATTCCTTCGACGATGGATGTTTTCCAATTGTATTTTGGTGGTGGCGATGGTTTTAGAGAAGATGTTTTAAATTTTAGAGAACAAATCAAAAAAACGAAAACGCCAATTCTGATTATTTGCGGTGATCATGATATTAGTTTTGCAGTAGAAAATTGGTATTCATTTTTCAATCAAATGACTAATGCGCAATTGGTAGTTCATTCTGGAACGGGACATGCACCACAACATCAATACCCAGAACTGACTTCAAAACAGATCATTAATTTTGTAAAATACACATAAGACATTTAGAATTTCAATCACGCATAGGATTGAAATTCTTTAAATAATTTTATGTGTTAAAAGGAATAGTTTCAGCGACTATTCCTTTTTTTATGTAGTTAATTTATGCTTTGTGTTTAGGAATCTGTAAAATCTGCAATCCCGATAGCTATCGGGAGCGAGAGGAAAAATTCAACCTATTTTTTTTTTTTTTTTTTGAACATTTTTTATAAAACGATTTTTCAAGAAATAATCACAAATGATATTTCGCTAAAAAGCCAATTTTAGCGAAATATAACAAAGAAAAACACTTTAAATTAAATGTCTATCGAAGTATTTATTTTTGGCAAATAAAGATTCAAATTTGCATTTTTGAATGCATCCAATGCTTTTTGATGATCCATTACGATAAAGCCGAATGTGTCATAATGAACGCCCAGAATTTTAGTAACCCCAACAAGTTTTGAAGCTTCAATTGCTTCTTCAATTCCCATTGTGAGTCCGTCGCCAATTGGAAAAACGGCAAAATCAAGTTTAGTGAATTTTGGAATTAACTGCATATCTAAAGTAAGTGCTGTATCACCGCTGTAATAGAAATTTCCATCAGAAGTTGTTAGTACAAAACCACAGGCGATACCACCATAAGAACCGTCTATGAAACTGCTAGGATGCTGTGCAACCACACATTTTACAGTTCCGAAATCAAAATCAAATTTTCCGCCTGGATTTATTGGGTGCGCGTTTTCGATTCCGTTTTTTAAAAGCCAATTGTAGATTTCAAAATTGCCAAGAACTTTTGCTCCTGTTTTTTTTGCAATTCGTTCAACATCTAGAATATGATCATAATGGGCATGTGAAATGAAAATATAATCGGCTTTAATAGCGTCAACATCAACATCTTTTGCTAATTCGTTTGGCGTAATAAAAGGATCAAAAAGAATATGTTTTCCGTTAGCATAAACCGAAAAACACGAATGTCCGTAATAGGTAATTTTCATGATTTAAAGATTTAATTAGTTAATAATCAATCTTGTTTTTCAAGAAATGTGCCAGTGAAAATAAATACAGCATTACCTTTTTACAGGTCATTTTTTAAAAGTATTCAATTTCATATACGACTTTACTTGGTCTCGATTTATTAGAAAACGAAGTCAAGGTTTGAATTAAATGATTGTATTTATTATAAGTGTATTCCGTTTTTAAATTCCCTCGGTCGTCAGAAGTTTCTGTTTTTGCTAATGAATCATTATCGGAATGAAAATAGTATGTAAAACTAAAGCCGTCTTTTTGAGTACTTAAACCTTCTTGTAAATCCGAGTATACTAAAATATTGTTTTCATATTTTTTTGTTCGTTTCGTTTGAGAGGTAATCATACCATCATCATTGTTTTTTTCGATTTCAATGAAAGTAATTACGTTTTTATTATCATCATAAGCATAAGTTCGCTCGATGGTTTTTGAAATGTATTTTATTACTTTCTTGACAACAAGTTTATTTTTATATTCCTGTTCAACAGTACCAGAAGATTTTTTCTCCGTTAATACATTGTCTTTGAAAATACTCCTAACTGATTCAGAAAAAACAATTTGGTTATCCTTGTTGTATTTGTAAATTCTTTCGACAATGACTTTCCTGCTTGGATTAATTTGACTTATTTCTTCTTTTCGAATTAAATTTTTTCCTGAGTAATAAAAATTTGTAACATATGCGCCAGTAATATCTTTCATTAAAACTAATCTGTTTTTATTGTCATAATACTGATAACCAGATATTTTTAAACTTCCATCATTTGATAAACGGAAAGTTTCGCCATCAATAATTTTTCCTTTATCATTTAAATTTAGTTTAGTGGTAGTTATTATATCAGCGTTTGGTTTCTTTCCTGTTTCATCAAGATTATAGATTTGTTTTTGAGTCAACTCAACAATCATATCACCTTTGTATTTTGTAATTGTACTTATGGTTGCATGATTCCAATAAACGCTTCTTGAAATAGGTCTGCCTATCGAATCAAATTCATCAACAGTCTTATTGCCTTCAAATTTTGTAATTTTTTTATAGGGTTTGATCGAAAAATCCCATTGATCTCCTGGAGGTGGAGGTGGCCATTCAAGATCTAAGATTGGAGTAGGATCTCCAATTTGCCCAAAAGATAAAATGCTGAAAAATAAAAATGTGATGTAAATAATTTTTTTCATTTAAAGATGTTTTTGCGATTTGTTGCTCAAGTTCTATATTTATTATGATGCAAAAAATCGCCAAAAGGTTGGTTGTATTGTTAGTTTTTTTATGGTTTAAATTTATCGAATTAACATAAATACAAAACGAAGTTTCATATCTCTTTTTACTTTTCCGAAATCTCTTTTAATTTATCCATTGCCTTTGGGTACATGCTATTGAAATAATCCAAATAGTCATCAATAACATCCATTTCTACGATTACGGTTGTAATGCCATTGTTTTCTTGAAAGCTGTAATTTTCATGTCCGCCAGCCCATTTTTCGACTTGCTCGCCTGTGGTTACTTCAGTATCTCCATCTAAAAAACCGTAATGACGAATAGAAACAAAATCAGCAGGTCTATGTTCTGCAATTTCAGATACCATTCCACCTTTTTTACCTTTTTCATCTGTTCCAACAAAAAGGATTTTGCTTCCTTTGTTCCAACTCCCTTCATAAGTAGAAGTAGGGTTGAAGGTTGCTGTCCAATATTCGTAAGTGGCTTTGTCTTTTAAGCCCAGCATCGTTTCATATACTTTTTGAGCTGATGCATTTATTTCTTTTTTAAATTGTAATTTTTGCATGGCTTAGTGTTTTTAGAAACTTAAAGTTACATATTATTTTGCTTATAAATGCCAAGGCGATTATGGATTATCTTTATGTTGAAGATATAGATAATGTGGGAAAATAGAATCTTTTTGGGTTTCGTTTATCTTTTTTATCCATAGTGGAAATTTATAATTCACTTTTATAACAGAATCATTCACTAATGTATACTCACAAAAACTGTCTCCGTTTTTCGGATACTCTTTAATACCGTTTGATTGTTTTAAGAATTCCATATCAAGTAAGCAATCACTTTTATAAGTCCAAAGGAGTTCTATTTTGTCGGCCTTAGTATGATAATGATTTGTAAAAAAATCATAGATGCATTGGCCATGAAATTGATAAACTGCAAATTCTTTTTGGAAAACTACCCTTACCCAATATTTGGCCGTGTCACTTTGTTTAGCTGACCAAATAAAATCTTGATCATCAGATATATAATCACCAATTTTTTTCGAAGTTTTTTCCGTAGAACTGTTTTTAGGATTTGGTTTTTCTACAACATTTTCTTTTCTGCAGCTTATCGAAGAAACTATAAGAAATAGGAATACAATTTTTCTCATATGAAGTTGTTTTATTGATCTTTCGTTCTGGTTTTTAATTTCCAGTTTTTTACGATATAGTAATTCCAAATGCCTTTTTGTGCGATTATTTCTACTTTATAATCTTTTGGATTACGATTGTAATTTTGCCGATTCATTTCAGTACTAACTTCAAAAACTTCGGTTCTATTTTTAAATTGAAAAGACACGTCAGGATTTTTTTTGGTATAAAAACCTGTAACGTTGCAATTTATTATTTCGATTTTGTTTTTTTCTGCTTCTTTTTTATTGAAATAATTCCACGTTATACTTGCAATTTGCCCAAAACTCAAATACGAAACAAAAAATCCTTGTATCAAATAAAAACCAATCACATATATTTTGGTATAAGTTTGACTAAAACTTGAGTACTTTCTAATTAAAAAATCACGTCTATAAATTCCAAAAAAGATTAATCCAATCATTATGGGCAACCAGAAAATGTAAATATTGTATCTTATATCGTGCCCAATGGTTTTAGATTTAAAAAACGTATAATTTAAAACAGAAAAAATTAAAGCCGCTATTAAAAGAATATAATGTATTCGGTCTATTTTTTTTTCTTTGTTTTTTAGTATTCTTTTTTTCGTCTTCTTTTGGTTTCTTTTTTCTTTCAAGATATTGTATTTGTGGTTTATATATTTGCAGATCTTATTATTTGTGAATGTTTTTTTAGAAACAAACTGCACAAGAAATTATGTAAAGTCAGAGACATTTGCTTGGCGCTTCAGAATACTCTGTGGGATGTTTACTATAGCTGGTTTTATCTAATTACAACACCATAAATATTTTTTGTTCTTTCTTTTATTTCACCAGATATTGAATCGATGAATAGTACTTCCATTTCACCGGTATCGTTTCCAATTATGTTTTTAGATTTTGTCAATATATTTTCAACTCTATAATTATAGGATTTAGTTTTCTTATTAAACATTAAAATTGGTTCGTTTACTTTTATACCAGTTTGGTTAAAATTTTGAATTCCAATTTTAAAAGCCTCTTCTTTAGATATAAAATTACTTTCTTTATTTTCCCATAAAAATTGAGGGATGAAGCTTAAATCGATAGGTTCAATTAGCTTAAGATTTTTATCCATTTTTACCCAAGTGCCATTTCTTAGACCATCTATCTTAGAATAATTAAAATGGTACAAAACCCAAATTTCTTCAACATTTCTATTTAATTTTTTTTTGTTAACAAAGCCCATGTGATTTAAAAACTTACCCTTTTTAAATTTTTGATATGAACCGGTATAACCTGAGAAAAGTTGAAAAATCTCTGCATTGGTGTTTTCAGATAAAAGACTATCTGCAGCTTTTAAAACATTCTGAGTTTTTAGTCTTTGTGCATTTAAGCTAAAACAACTATTGAATAATAAAAATAGTAATATTTGAAGATATTTTAATTTCATTGTGTTTTTTAAATTAGCTATAACGTTCTGTTGATATAGCGAGTTCTTTATTAAACTGAGCTTATTCTCAAATTTTACTAAAATTTTATTTCGTTGTTTTTTCAAATGCCATCACATAATCATAGCCAAGTTTTCCTTTCAACAGACAAAGTTTAATGTTTTCGCCTTCTTCAAAGTTATCATATCTTGTTTTCCCGACAGAAAACCTTTCTTCATCACCATTTTCCATTTTCAAAAAGAAAAAGTACTCAGTTGATCTACCACTGCTAATGCTTTTACTTTCTATTTTATAATTTTTATAAAAGGCGGTAGGACTAGCAAAGTAATGGTTGACAAAACCGGCCAAAGTTGTAGATAGAAAAAAAAAGCCTCCAAATAGTCCGAAATGAACGGTATATCTTCTTGTACTTTCATAATACACACTTGGATTTGTCGCTTTTAAGATTACTGTTGCAATAATTGCAACCAAAATTCCGACAAGACCTGCTATCCAAAAAAGTTTTATCCCATGTATTGTATTATCAAAATTTCTGATTTCAAATACCAACCCTAACAAGCCAATAAAAAAAAGTGTATTCGAGAAATAGTAAATTACTTTATCAAAAGATTTTGTCTTTTTTTCATAAGCTATTTTTGGCGGAAAAAAGTCGTCAACAATAAATTGTGAAATTGCAATAATTTGTATAAGTTGATACATTCCATAAAGAAAGAATGGCAAAGGAACAAGGCGAAAATTACTTTTATTGTCAGCAAATAATACGATTGGAATTATGCATAACCCTATGTGTAAAAGTTTTTTGTAAAAGTCTTTTCTTATTACAGAGATCGCTCTGTTTTTGTTGTTATTGATGTTTTTTTTCTTGTTCATCTGGTTTTAAATGGTTGATCTCCCTTCTGGCGCGAGCGTCTTTTATTTAACTGATTTCTTTATATAAATTTCCCAAATTTTCTTTCCGAACGCTTCGTTTTTTTGACTGATTTTAATTCCGTCATTTTTTTATTCACCTTAAATGTTTGAATAATTGGAGTTTGTAAGGTTAATATGGTATTATTATACGTATATAGTTCAGTAATTTTATTAGGTTCTTCAATAATATCGTTCTCTATATCTTCGACTAATGCGTAAGTATTGTCCTGATTTAATTGAAGTGTGAAAATTTGTCCAAAACTAAAGCCATCATAACTACCATCTGTAAAATATCTATGCTCAAAAGTACCAACGGGCTTATTTTGTACATATATAGCTACACTAAGAAACAGAAAAAATATAATTGATTTCAATCCGTTTATTTTTTTTGTTAATTATTCTCTGCTAACGCTAACGCCAGCGAGAGATGTTAGAGTAGTCTTTTACCATTCTCTGGGCGCAATTAGTTCTTCTCCATCAGCATCGAATCCATATGCTTTAGCTATAAAGTCAAAATCTGCTCCAATTGATTCTCTAGCGCCAGTTTCAATTTCGCTGTTTTGCTCAAAGAATTCGTTTTGTAAATCATTTATTTTTATAGTCGCTGCATGTGTTAACTTATAAAGTTCGTCAAGATTTTTTGGTGATGTTTTTTCAATATCAAAACTTAGTTCAATAAGAATTGTTTTCACTTTGTCAACAAGCAATTTCGGGAAATATGAATCACTATACATGTCTTTTAAAAAAGCATAATTTTTCATTTTCTCGTTTTTTAAATTTTCTTGTTTTATAATTGTATTTTGATTTTTCACATGCTGACCATTGCAAGAAAACAAAATCAGAGAAATTATTACAACAATATATCCTTTCATTTTTTCAATTAATTTTAATACTATTTCTATAGTGGATTTGGGAATTATGCTTATTCTTTGAATTCGTCACTCGAATGATAGCGAATGTCGATAACAATGTTTATAAAATAAATTGCCCTTCTAAAACTGTTACTGCTTCGCCAAAAATACAAACTTTGTCTTGCAATAACTCTGTACTCATAATTCCTGTCCTTAATGAAGATTGGAAGGCATTCATTTTTGTTTTGTTCAATTTTATTGCCCAATACTTTGTTAAGAATGTTTGAATTCCTCCTGTCACTGGGTCTTCATTAGTTCCTGCCCAAGGCCAAAAATATCTATAGTGAAAATCAAAACTATCAGTGTCTGAAATAGATGTTACTAAAACACCGTTTATTCCTGTATATGAATTTATCAACGCTGAGAAATCAGGTTTCAAATTTGCTAAATCAGAAGCACTTTTTATTTCAAGCAAAATGATCTTATTGTTTGGGCTGTATCTCTTATCCACAATTTCAGAAATCCCAAGTGCGTCTAACATTTGTTTAGGAACCTCAATTTCTTCAGTGTCATAAACAGGAAATTGCATTTTTATTTTATTGTCTACTTTTTCAATAAATAGTTCAACATTGTTACAGTTGACAAACTTTATTTTGTCAGATGAAGTTGTGTCGAAAATAATTTTTGATGAAGCTAATGTCGCATGTCCACACAAAGGAATTTCAATCTTTGGAGTAAAAAATCGTATGCTATAAGTATTGTCGATGATTTGTTTTACAAATGCAGTTTCAGAAAAACCAATTTCTGTTGCAATTTTTTGCATCGTCTCAACTTCTAAATCTGTGTCGGGAAGACAAACTGCTGCAGGGTTTCCTTTAAATTTTTCTCTTGTGAAAGAGTCAACGAAGTATGTTTTCATTTTTTGAAACTTTTTATGAGTTTAGAGCTGTGGCAGAATAGACATAACGTTTTGGTGCTGTAGTGGGTTTGGGACTAAATTAAACCCATTTTTCGGATTTGCTAAATCATTTCAAACGCAAAACCATTTTTCAAATAAACAAATTGCCCAAATCCTTTGTAGTAGCTGTAGTCGCTGTTGTATTATTTCATACTTGGTGGCTGTTCAATTTTCGGTAAATAATTAGACTTTTTATGTTCGATCAGAATTCGCTTTTCTGTTTCTTTAATTTTAAATTTTGGATTCTTAATTTCTGCATTTTCAGATTGTTTCAATGCTATATCTTCTAATTGGTTAAAAATTGAATTAAATGCTTGTGACATATATGGTTCTACAAAACATAATTCTTCGTTGTCGAAAGCAATAAAGTTATAACTTCCCGCATAATGTTTTCCTGGTGCCATTTTAGTTTTAACCAATTGTTTTTTTAAAGCATTTTTACCAATCATTAATGAGTTAATTTGACTCATAAGTTCATTTGATAATTGGTATTGGTAAAATTTTAATCCATTGTTACCATTTAAATGAACGGTAATGATTCCGAATTCATTTATTTGTGCATAGTATGTAACGTTAATTTTTGATGGATTTGAATTTGCTTCATAATACGCTATTTCAATTCTTTTAAAATTAAGTTTAATATTATGTTGGGCAGTTAGAATATTAAATGATAAAATACTTAAGAAAATGATGATTTGTAACTTTAATAATTTCATATAGATTGGTTGTTGTTGGGACTCTGATTTTTTCCTCCGCTGGCGCAAGCGTCTCACTTGTGCATATACAGGAAGTGTTTTTATGTCAATTTCAAAAGTTGTTTCATGCAAGTATTTATTTTTAGAGCGATACAGCTTATGGTTCACGAGCGATACGCTCGCGCTAGAAGGGGCCAGGGGGTTATCTGTAGTGTTTAATCTTTGATAATTCTACTTTTAAGTTATTTAAATTAGAATCAGAAGACTTTTCAATTATTTCTCTTTTTTTTCGTCTTATCATTTCCTTAATTTGAACAAGATTGGATTCTGGCTCTGGACATTTTGGACCAAGTAAAATTTCTTTTAATTGTATTGGAAAAGATTTACTATTTAGTCCAAAATCCATTATTGGATTAATAATTGAATGTGTAAAGGTCATTACCCAATCAGATTTAATTTTTGTCAAAGAATCATTATCAATTATAAGAAGTCTAACTTCTTCTTCGATTGAATAATCATAAGGCTTAAAAAAGTGTTTCCAATAACCAATTTTTTTGAACTCAAAATTAAATCCAGTTATTGATTCAACATCGTCTTTTACTTGCTTCAGAAAGTCTAATTCCTTATGTTTTCCATCTTCATCAGCATATTTTACTTTTTGTAATAATACGTTGTTATTAAGGTTATTGGATTTTACATCAAATACTAGGCAAACTCCTTTCGCATCATCTGAATATAAGCGCCAAAGTGTCAAATCATCTTTTCTTTCTACCTTTGAGCAGGAGGTGATATATCTATTATTTATAGCAATAATAGTATTATGATGTTCTTTGATAAGTGGTTTTTCAATTCCATTAAGATAAGTTTCAACATAATTTACTTCTGATTTGTCATTCATTCCGACCAGACCATTCATACGAAATGAAACGTAATTCAACATTTCAAAGATGGTTTTTAAAGATGTATAGCGACATATTTGCGTATCTTTAAATTCACCGAGCATTTTAATGAAAAACTGATTTTCAAAAGAAGATATGCCTTGGTCATCCCCTGAAAAGAAATATGTGTTTGACTTGTCGTCGAATTTAATACGTCCAAGAAATGATTTACTTCTAATGAGACTCTGGAATTCTTGATTCGAGGCTAAATGTTTTTCAGCAGCATTAAGTATTATTTTTGAAACTTCCTCAAGATCTTTCTTTTCAACTGTGATTTTTTCAGCATTTAAAAGGTAATCTATAATCGTTTCAAATGGGAGTTCCAAAAAATCTTCTTCTTTTCTACTTCTGTCATAAAGAAAAAAATTTTCGTTATCAGTAATAATTCCAAATCTAGCATTTGATATGCTGATAGCAGATCGAACCTGTTCTGTTGCTCTTGCTAATAAATTTTTATTATGGAGTCTTGCTTTAACTTCTATAACTGCTAATGGATTGTTTCTTTTATAGATTGTAATATCGAAATATATAATTGAATGACCAATTCGCCATTTATCTTCTTTGTGTAGAGTTAAATCAGTTGATGATAGAACTTCTTCAAAACGATTAAAGACTAATTTTTCTATTTCTGATTCAAATCTTTCCATTAATTTTTAAGTGTTTTTTGTCAATTTTTTATTTTTGATATCTATTTTTATGTTTACTACTAACTCGTGCATTGTTGCGACTCATTAACCATAATACATCCAAAAATAGGCTAATCGTCCCTATTAAATAATTTGTAAGTAAATATAAACAGTTTTATTACAATACAAAAAACTTTCAACTTCGATGCCAAACAAAAAAAGCCATTCCATCAGGAACAGCTTTTTCAAAAAAATAGTTGTGATATTCGGGATAAACCCAGTTTAGTAAGCGAATTAATTTATTTTAACCAAATGTGCCTCAATCGCTTCTCTTTGAGACTCGTATTGTGCTGGAAGTTTTAGGTTTTTACCTAATTCTTCTAAGCTTTCATCTACTGTAAATCCAGGATTATCGGTAGCGATTTCGAACAAAACTCCTCCTGGTTCTCTGAAATATAGCGAGTGGAAATATTGTCTGTCGATTTGCGGTGTAATCTGCAATCCGTAAGCCTCGATTTTTTCTCTGAATTTCATCAAGATTTCGTCATTTTGAACACGGAAAGCTACGTGGTGAACAGTTCCGTTGGCATTCAAACCGCGTTTTTCATCAGCTAATTCTACTAAATCGACAATAGCGGCGTTTTCAACAGCATCAGTTGCATAACGGTAACGGTTTACTTCTTGGTCAATCAATTTATAACCAAAGATTTCTGTTAATATAGCTGCAGTTGGTTTGATGTCGTTTAAAGTCAATGTAATGTTGTGAAAACCTTTTGTAGCTACATTCGCTTTTACTTCGTCAGTTTCCCAAGCTTTTCTGTTGTCTTCGGTTTTTGATTCGATCAATTCTAATTTTAATCCGTCTGGATCTAAGAAAGTCAGATATTTTTCTCCGAATTTTTCTGCTGGTTTATTGTAAATTACATTGTATTGCTCAAAACGTTTTTGCCAAAAATCCAAGCTTCCTTTTGGAACAGAATATCCAATTTCAGTTGCCATTCCAGAACCTTTTCTTCCTTGTTGAATTCCTGCTCCCCAAGGGAAAAAAGTCAAGATTGTTCCTGCACTTCCTACTTCGTCACCAAAGTAAAAATGGTATGTTCCTGGATCGTCAAAATTCACTGTTTTTTTGATGAATCTCAATCCTAAAATGTTTGAATAAAAGTTAAAGTTGCGTTTAGCGTCACCTGCAATTGCAGTAATATGGTGTAAGCCTAAAATTTTATTTTCCATGGTATTTTTTATATTAAATTGTTGTTTGATTTTCTTATACAAATTTACGGCGGTTATGCTTCTGCATCGATTAATCTAGATTAAGAAGTGAAATGTGGCGCATTTTAGAAATTTCCATATAATAACCAAATAACATTCCATTTGCGATAATGCCTTATTATTCAAGTCTTTTTAAAGAAAGTCCGTTTTAGGCTTAAACGATATATCGTGATTTTACGGAATGCAAAATGTATATTTAGAAAATTCGATAGTAATTTAAAGAAGACTATTTCTTAAATTTACTTTTTTACCGCCAAGAAATACCACAGAAATACCATTATGGAAAAGCCGACAGATAAAACTGCAATCCTAATAAACCGAATGCAGGAAAGAGAAAAAGAACAAATGCTCATTTTATCTATTTCAGCTTCACTTTCTCAGGCTTCAAATAAAACAGCATTTAATGATGTTGTAAATTCTGTTTTAAAAAAAAAATTTCAATTTGATGATTTTATTTTGGCATCTTCAAATGAAGAAGAAACCGAATATGAAATCTTTTATCAATTTTCGAATAAAACTGCTGAAACAAAAAACTATGTTTTGAATGATGGATTTTTTGATCGTTGTTTGAATTCTGCCGAAATGGTTATTTTCAATTTGACTGAAAATCAAAATCGTCCAGATTATATTCAGGCCGTTCAAAAAAAAGGTTTTAAAGACGGAATCGGAATTTCTCTTCCATATAATAAAGGAAACCGAAATGTGCTTTTTCTTTTCTTCAAAAAGGCCAAAACTTTTAGCAAAGAATCTAGTCGGATTTTAAGAGGAATTGCAATGCAACTTTCAATTACCATTCGAAATATTAGCTTGATCGAAGAATGTGAAAGAAATCGAAGCGAATTAGCAACTTTAAAAGGAAATGATTCTCAAAACCTGGAAGTAAAAAGTAGAGAACAAAATCTAGGTTTTCATGGAATTATTGGAAACAGCGATGCCATGCAAAAGGTTTATAGATTGATTTCGCAAGTTGCATTTTCTCCCTCAACCGTTTTGATTTTTGGCGAAACCGGAACCGGAAAGGAATTAGTTGCAAGCGCAATTCATTATTTGTCTTCAGGTTCTAAAAACAAAATGATTAAGGTAAATTGCGCGTCGATTCCAGAAAATTTGATAGAAAGCGAATTATTCGGACATGAAAAGGGCGCTTTTACAGGAGCTACAGAACAAAGAATAGGCAAATTTGAACAAGCTGAAAATAGCACAATTTTTTTAGATGAAATAGGAGAGTTGCCTTTAGAATTGCAAGGAAAGCTTTTGCGTGTTTTACAAGAAAAAGAAATTGAACGTGTTGGCGGAAACAAAAGCATAAAAGTGAATGCGCGAGTAATCGCAGCAACAAATAGATCGCTTGAAAAAGAAGTTCTAGAGCAAAGGTTTAGAAGCGATTTGTATTATCGTTTGCATGTTTACCCAATTCTGTTGCCGGCCTTGCGTGAACGTAAAGAAGATATTGAGGTTTTGGCGAATTTTTTCTTAGAAAAACATTCCAATAAAATTGGCAAAAAGATAAAAGGTTTTTCGAAAAAAGTGCTCCAAAATATGAGGGCAAATCATTGGCAAGGAAACGTTCGCGAATTGGAAAATATAATTGAACGAAATGTTTTGTTTGCTAAAGATGATGTCATTAAAGAAATGACTTTTCCTGAAATTTTTAAATCAGAATTAGGTATTTCTGAAACTACATTTCATACTAAAACATTGCAGGAAGTAGAGAAGGAGCACATTTTAAAAGTGATTAAAAAATGCAACGGAAGAATTTCTGGCACAAACGGCGCAGCCAAATTGTTAGGACTTCCGCCAACAACTCTTGCTTCCAGAATGCAAAAAATCGGAATTAAAAGAGAGCATTTCCTGGACTAATTATTATAGTTTTATAAAAATTGATTTTCTCAGTTTGGGTTCAATGTTTTTGGTTTTGTGACCTTTTCCTGTAGTATCTTCAACCAAAAGAATTGAACCCGTATTAAACGTTCTTTTTTCGCCCAAGGACGTTTCGATTTCCACACCGCCTTCCAATAAAACAATATATTGACGATCTGGGGCATTGTGAAAATCGTAATCATAAGACGGACTGACTTCTCTAAAAACGATAGATTTCACAGGCTCATCATCTGATAAAAAGCCAATGTCGCCATTGTTTTTCAATGGAACTTCAAAGTCTTCAAAATGACTTTCTCCGCTGGCATCGCTGAAAACTCGAGTAATCGCAATCATTATTTTTTATTGAATATCAATGCATTTGCACAATCTACTTCGTCTTGACTAATGGTGTGTCCCATATTTGGATAGATTTTTTTAGTCACATCGGCTCCCATTTTTGTCATAAGTGCTTCAGTGTCATTTACTCTTTCTACCGGAACGTGAAAATCGGGATCGCTTGTTCCAATAAAAACTGGCGTGTTTTCAAAGTTTCCTGAATAGTGATTTTCATAAACTTGATCGCCAATTAATCCGCCAGTAAAGGCTACGATTCCGCCATATTTTGCCGCATTTCGGGTTGTAAATTCCAATGCAAGACAAGCACCTTGCGAAAAACCAAGAAAATAAATATTTTCTTTTTCAATCCCGTTTTGCTGAATGGCCACCACAACCTGATGAATGGCTTCTAATGATTTTGAAAACGAAGGTTCGTTTTGATCAAGAGGTGCTAAAAAAGAATAAGGATACCATGTTCTGTTTTCTGCCTGAGGTGCAACCAATGCAAAATCTTGAACTCTAAGATGTTTTGCAATCGAAAGAATATCGTGAGCGCCAGCGCCACGGCCGTGAATCATGATTAATGCTTTTTTTGCCTCATTTAAAGGTACACCATCGGTTAATATTTCTGTATTCATAATTTTTGAAAGTTATGAGTTATAAGTTATGAATTATAAATTTAGTTTTAAACAGTTTTGTCATTTCTCCTTACGTCGAAATGACAAACTTTGCTGAAAATACTTTGCTAATATTTATTTCTTCCAAATATCTTCGTATTCATCTGGATGTCTTTTAAATTGCGCGTGAACATACGGGCAAAGTGGCAAAACTTTCAAATTGTTGGCACGAACGTAGGATACCATTTCTTCCAAAAGTTTTTTTGCATAGCCTTTTCCTTCAGCTTCAGGCTCAACTCCAGTGTGATAAACCGTCAATAAATCAGGTTTGATGCTTACTGTCATTTCGCCTAATTTTTTGCCATCAACATAAAGATTAAAAGCACCGTGTTTTTTCTCGTCTAATTCTAGTTTTATTGTTTCCATATTTTTGTTTTTTATCCTTTGTGTATTTTAACCGCAAAGGCGATAGGTTTTCGCAAGGTTCGCCGAGTTTTATAAAAGCTTTGCGAACTTTGCGTAATTTCTTTGCGGACTTTGCGGTTAAAACACACAAAGTGATTTAATTATATCCTTGTTTTATACCTAATTTCTTCATTTTTGAAAATAAAGTTTGAGGTGGAATCTTTAATAATTCGGCCGCACCACCAACACCCGAAACTTTTCCGTCACACAAAAAAAGCGCATTCATAATGTGTTCTTTTTCCATTTCTTCCATTGACTTTATTTTTCCTGCCACTTGCTCAACAGCAACCGGAGTTTTTATTGGAAGGTCAAATTTTTCGATTTCACTTGTTTTGGCCAACAATACATTTCTTTCAATCAAATGTTCTAATTCCCGAATGTTTCCCGGCCAATCATAATTGTTTAATTGTTCTAAAGCATTCGGACTTATACTCTTAACATTCTTTCGTGCTAGTGCGGCATATTTTTTCAGAAAATGATTTGCAAGTGCTTCAATATCTTCTTTTCTTTCTTTCAGCGTTGGCAATTCTATCGGAAAAACATTTAAGCGATAATATAAATCAAGCCTAAAACGTCCTTCGGCAACTTCTTTTTCTAAAGATCTATTGGTTGCCGCTACAATACGAACATTGATTTTAATGGTTTTATTGCTTCCAAGTCGTTGAATTTCTTTTTCTTGCAATACACGCAATAATTTTACCTGAGAATCTAAAGGAAGCTCTCCAATTTCATCTAGAAAAATGGTACTGTTATCAGCTTGTTCAAACTTCCCAATTCGCAAAGTATTTGCTCCAGTAAAAGCGCCTTTTTCATGTCCGAAAAGTTCTGATTCGATCAAAGATTGCGTTAAAGTCGCACAATTTACGATCACAATAGAATTTGATTTATGCGATGATAATTCGTGTATCGAATGAGCGACTCTTTCTTTTCCTGTACCGCTTTCTCCCAAAATCAAAACCGAAGTTTCGGCTGGTGCGACGAGTTTTATTTTCTCAATAACATCTTGTAAAAGTGGGCTTTCGCCGATAATTTCTGAAATTTCGTTATTTCCGATTTCGTTTTGATTGGAAGCCAAAGCTCCGATTTCTTCATTATATTTATATTTTGCAATGTCCAGCATTACAACTAAATCTTTCTCGCGAAAAGGTTTCACCAGAAAACCATACGGATTTGTTGCTTTCACCGCTTCAAGCGTCGTTTGATTGGTATTGGCAGAAATGTAAACGAAAGGCATGTTTATTTGGCGAAGTTCCCAAGCTAAATCTATTCCTGTCAAAGCACCTTTGAGCATAATGTCGAGCAATACCCAATCTGGTTGCTTTTCTTCAATAAGCTTTCTGGCCTGAATTACAGAAGATGCAATGCCCACAACTTGATAGCCGGCTTTTTGCAACATGATTTTTAAATCATTTGCTACAATAAATTCATCTTCAACAATTAAAATTTTCTCTTTCATTGTGTTATTGATGTAATTTCAGAATCTTCAACAACAGTTTCAAATTCGTTATTTCTGGTAAATTTGATCTTGATTTCTAGTCCATTATCATTTTTCATTTCAAAAATTCCGTCGATTTGTGCGCTTAAGCCAGTCATTAAACTCATGCCAAGCGAATCTCTCTCGGCATAATTGAAATTTTCAGGAAGACCAATGCCATTGTCTGAAATAATCAATTGATAATCATTTTGTTCGGTGTTTTTTAACGAAATAAAAATTTCCCCTTTTCTGTCTAATGGAAAAGCATATTTGATCGCATTGCTGATGGCTTCATTTATAATTAATCCCAGTGGAACAGCTTGAGCAACATCAAGACACGTATTTTTTATGTCTAAAACAAAATTGATTTTTCCTTCGGTATCATAACATTCTTTCATGTAATTGATTAATTCATAAATATACCAAGACATATCGATATTTGAAAGATTATCAGACTGATATAATTTTTGATGAATCAATGACATGGCATGCATTCTGTGCTGGCTATTTTGAATGGCGATTAAAGCGTCTTCATTATCCAAATAAGCAGATTGTGTATTCAATAAACTAATGACAATCTGAAGGTTGTTTTTTACACGATGGTGAATTTCTTTCAGAAGCCATTCTTTTTCTACCAGCATTTTTTTGTTCAGCTCGTTTTGTTCGTTGATCTGCTGACGTTGCATTTCGAGTTCTTCGTTTTTTTTCTTTTTAATTCTGAAACTATTGTACAAAAGCCCCAGAATAAGAATTAAGACCAAAACACTACCAATAAAAACATATTTTACAACGTTGTCCTTTTGAATTTGGATTTGCTGTAACTTAGCTTGTTGTGTTAATAATTGAATATTTCTGTCTTTTTTATCCGTTTCAAACTCAATTTGAAGACTGTTGATTTGGTTGCTTTTTTCGCCTTTAAAAACAGAATCAGAAAGACTTTTGTAAAGCTGATAATGTTTTATGGCATTTAAATAATCTCCTCTTGAAGAGTCGGCTTGAAACCAAGTAAGATAATTTTCAGATCGTACTAAACTATTATCTGTCGTTTTAGCAAGTGAATCTAACTTACGTGCGAGTGGATAAAATTTAGCGTAGTTTTTTGCATAATATTGATATTTAGAAAAACTACTTAAAATTTGCATTTTATGGTCGCTTCTTTTTTCGGCATTTTCACCATAATAATCAACCAGTTTGTTGTAATATATTTTAGCCTTTTCAGGATTATTTAATTTTTTGTAAACCGTCAGCAAAAGGATATTTTCTTTAATCTGTCTTTCAATATTCGAAGACGGAAAATTTTGTTGCATTTCTTTTAAAAGCACAAGAGCATCTTTCTCTTTTTTTCTAAGAACGAGCAACGTGCAAAGGTTTTCGCCAATTGTCCTCACATATTCGGTATCCTTGTGTTTTTTAGCTACTTGTAATGCTTTGTAGAAATAGTTTTCTGCGTGTTTTTTTTGTTTCAGATTGAAATAAGCCATTCCCACGTGATTGTAGATGGAACTTATTTGCAATGAACTGTCACGCACTGCCAAAGCTGTTTTTTCTGCTAAAAGAGCATATTTTAGCGATTCTACACAATTGCCAGTTTGCGTATAACCTTCAGATAGCAAATTGTAAACACCTTGTAAATGAGCAAAATGTATGGATCTATAAATTAAATTTGACTCTTTTAACAGCGCGATACCTTTTTCGGGATCTTCATTCATTAAATACAATTCGCCTAGCTCTTTTATAACGCCAGCCTGCTTTACTTTTGGGGCTGATTTTAAAAGAAGCGGAATTGCCATTTCCTTGTATTTAATTCTCTCATCAATTGATTCGCCGTACATTGCAAGCTCTATATAAGCATCAGCTTGTAATTCTGTTAAATTATTTTTTTTAGAATAAGCGAGAATCTCCTTTGCTTTTTTTAAACCGTTTTCAGAATCTCCTTTTTCTCTGTTAATTTGAGCGCTAAGAAGAATTGATTTTCCAATTCCAGATTTATAGTTTAAACGAGTACTTAATTGTTTTGCCTGAAAATTTGTGTTTTCGGCTTGATCGAGATCTGCTTTGTATTCGTGATCTTTGTTTAAATAATACGCGCTTAAAAGTAACAGTAAATCAACTTTCTGTTGATCATCTTCTGCTTTAGCAATTCTGTTTTTTAGTTCTTTAGGATTCTTTTTTAATTCTGTTTGAGCTTTTGAGTTTATTGCAAAAAACAAAAAAAACACACATAAAAGTTTTATGTGGTTTTTGGCAACAATAGGAGAGATGAAATTCATTTTTTAAAGATACTATATTATCAGAAATCTGCAATCCAAAATTCGGTGTTTGTCTAGCTTTTGCGATGATACCAATAACAGATAATCATTGCAGCTCCAGGAAGAATTAAGGTCCCCAATCCGAAAAACTTCCCAGCAACTGCTCCCATAAAACATCCAATCAAAAAACCAATTATAGTGACTAGCTGCTTTTTAAAACTTAATAAAACTTCAACATCTTTAAGTCCGTTTTTTAACAAATTTCCTAAATCTAGTGAAGCTTGAGTTACATTTCCGGTCATCATGGTTGTAGGGCCATGGGTTTCTTTTGCGTAAAGCTTTCCAAAAGCATTTTGAAGTCCCATTGCAAATACGGTCGCCATAGCTACAGAATAAATCGGCCATTCTGAAGTAGTATTCAAATACCCAAAAACATACGATGCAATGCCACTCAAAACCAAGATTACACCTTCCCAAAACAAAATAGTATAACGGTTTGTTGCTTTTAATGCGATTCTTCCACCAGCCATTACAGCCATAATAAAAACGGGAAACGTCAATAATTTTACCCAAGCATGAATGTCATACCCTTTGATGATTTGGTAAGCAAACACAATAAAGTTTCCTGTAACGTGTGCTGAAAAAATCGAATCGGCGGCGACAAAAGTCACGGTATCGCAATACCCTGCAATCATTGTTAGAAGCAGGGTTACGTACCAAATGTTTTTTTGTTGTAGTTCCATAATTTTTTAGTTCAAATGTGCACGAAGCATCCAAGCCATTTTTTCGTGATTTTCGACAAGACCTGTAATGAAATCGCTAGTTCCAGCATCTTGAAGTTCATTTGCAATACTGTTGATATTTTCGCGCAAGAAAATGATGATGCTTTCATGGTCTAGAAGCAATTCTTTGATGAAACCAGTGCTGTCATTTTTCTCTTGTAATTCTTCTGTAAGATGTGTTAACGCTAGAAAATCTTTTAATGTTGCAGGCGTGTAATGCCCTAAAGAACGGATTCTTTCAGCAATTGTATCTACAATTTCGTCAATAGCATCATATTGTTGTTCGAAGAAAATATGTTTGTTATAAAAGTCTGGACCTTCAACATTCCAATGTGCTCTTTTTGTTTTTGTATAAAGTACAAATTCATCCGCAAGAATTTTGATTAGTACATCTACAACTGTTGCGATGCTTTCTTGTTTAATTCCGATGTTAGCTTTCATTTTAAATTTGGTTTAATAAATAATAATCAAGTGAATAAGTTCCTGCACCAAGTGCAAGAAGTAATAATAATGATAAAGTGTACATATAAGGAACGTCGCGCACTTCGAGCGAATCGTTTTTATGAACCACAAAATAGCCAATTGCTGTTACGCCAATTGTTGGTAAAACGGCTAATCTTGTTCCGAGTCCGAGCATGATGAAAAACGGAATTATAGTATCAGAAAATGTTGCGACTAATCCATTTAGCTTTTCAGGTAAATGCAAGGGATTCGGAACATGTTCTTTTTGGCCGTTTTCAACTCTGAATTTCTTCATTCCGTGTACTCTGAACAATTCAATAGCAAGCAAAATTCTGAAAATCAAAAGTGCTCCATTATTGAATGATGATCCCAAATCAGAATACAGGATTTGTTTTATAATTTCAATCATTTCATTAAAATTTAAAAAGCAAAACAGGAGCAACCTAATGCACCCCAAAATGCATGATAATTATTAACTGGAACATTACTCATTCGGGCGGCATCATGATTATGCGCGTGAACACCGCAACTTCCGCTACAGCTGTGAATCTGGGATGTCAGTTTTGGTTTTGCATCTGCTTTTGTATTTTTTTCAATAGCGCTTTGCAAACTGCTTCTCACAGGATAACCGTTGTAAATGTTCGTTGGCGACCAATCTGGCAAAATCGGAATGCTAGGAGGAGAGAAGGAAGAAAAATCGCCATTTGCATAAACAATTTTTCCATCTACAATTGTCAAGTCAGATTCGATTTTTTTGATTTCTTCGTCTTCAATGGTGAAATAATCACGATCCAGAACGGTTAAATCGGCAAACATTCCCACTTTGATATCTCCTTTTTTGGCTTGTTCTTGCGAAAACCAAGCGCTTCCTCTCGTATATAATTCTAAAGCCGTTTGTCTGCTCAATCTTGTTTCATTGTACAATTGTAAACCTCCAACTGTTTTTCCAGCTGTCATCCAATACATCGAAACCCACGGATTGTAACTGCTAACGCGTGTAGCATCTGAACCTGCGCCTACAGGAACTTCCATTTCAAGCATTTTTTTGATTGGCGGTGTATTTTCAGCTGCTTTTGCTCCGTATCGATCAGTGAAATATTCGCCTTGATAGGCCATTCTGCTTTGAACCGCGATTCCTCCACCTAAAGCTTTTACACGTTCGATATTTCTTTCGTCAATAGTTTCGGCATGATCGAAAATCCAAGGAAGCCCGTTGAAAGGAATGTCTCTATTGATCTTTTCAAAAACATTCAAAAATCTTGTAATGCTTTCATTATATGTTGCATGAAGTCTGAAAGGCCAGCGATTTTCTACTAAAAGACGAACCACTTTTTCTAATTCGGCTTCCATATTTTCAGGAAGATCTGGTCGTGGTTGCAGAAAATCTTCAAAATCAGCTGCAGAAAAAACCAACATTTCACCAGCTCCGTTGTGGCGATACATATCATTTCCTTGATACAATTTTACCGTATCAATCCAATCGGAGAAATCTTCAAATTCGTGTTTTGGTTTTTGAGTGAAAAGATTATAAGCGATTCTAACCGTCAATTGTTTCTTTTCATTCAATTCATTAACGACTTTGTAATCGTCTGGAAAATTCTGAAATCCGCCCCCAGCATCAATTACACTCGTAATTCCGAAACGATTCAATTCTTTCATATAATGACGAGTCGAATTGATTTGGTGTTCATAAGAAAGTGTCGGACCCTTTGCCAAAGTTGAGTACAAAATCATCGCATTTGGTGTCGCAATAATAAGTCCAGTTGGTTCGCCATTTGAATCACGTTCAATATGTCCGCCCGGCGGCGCTGGCGTATTTTTGTTGTAGCCAACTGCTCTCAAAGCCGCTCTGTTCATAAAGGCACGATCATACAAATGCAGAATAAAAACTGGAGTATCAGGCGCAATTGCATTAATTTCTTCCAAAGTTGGCATTCTGCGTTCAGCAAATTGAAATTCAGACCAACCGCCAACGACACGAACCCATTGCGGATTCGGAGTGCGATCGACTTGCTCTTTCAGCATACGAAGTGCATCTGCCAAAGAAGGAACACCATCCCAGCGCAATTCTAAATTATAATTCAAGCCTCCACGAATAAGATGAATATGCGAATCGTTGATTCCAGGAACGACTCTTTTATTTTGAAGGTCAATTATTTTAGTTTCTTCAGAAGCAAATGCCAAGATATCGCTGTCATTTCCAACGGCAATAAATTTTCCATCTTTAATAGCAACGGCCGTAACATTTGGTGTTTCAGCATTGAAACTATGAATTTTTCCATTAAATAAAATTAAATCTGCTTTCATAATTCAATTTTTTAGAGTTGAGCTGTGGATAGGATTTTTAATGTTCTCAAGGTGTTTGTTAGATTAGTGTTTCAACATTTTGTGAGCATACTGAATTCCAACACCATATGAACCACCATATTTTTTCATTAAAGATGTCACTGGACCATAAGTTTCTTCACGAGCCCAATCTCTTTGAAGTTCTAATAAATATTGAATAGAAGTGATTGGAATAGCACCAGCTTGTATCATTCTTTGTACAGAACGTTCGTGCGATTCGTTGCTGACATCACCACAAGCATCAGTAATGATATATACTTCATAACCTTCTTCAATTGCAGATAATGCTGGACCTACTATACATACACTTGTCCAAAGTCCAGCTAGGACGATTTTTTTCTTATTTAATGCAACAATTGCTTTATATGCATTTTCATCTTCCCAAGTATTCATCGTCGTTCTGTCGATATATCCAGAAGTTGCCATTGGGAAAAATTCTTCGACTTCAGGGAAAACTGGCCCAGAAAAGCTTTCTTCAGCAACAGTAGTTACAACAGTTGCTACATTGAAAATTTTTGATGCTCCAGAAACAATTGCTACGTTTGTACGTAGCTCGCTAACTGCAATATTGCTTACTGCAAAAGCCATTTGGCCTTCAAAATCAATTAATACTAAAGCGTGATTGGTTGGGTTTAATAAATTGCTTGATGGTTTCATAAGATTATAATTTTATGATTAATACTATTTTTGGTCAGCTCAATGCCAAATTTTTAATCGGTTAAATATTTTTTATAAAAGAGGTTTCAGAGCATTATTGATGCGTTGACAATTTCTTTATCATTTCAGCAGAAACAGTATCTGCATAAATTCCGAATGCACTGGTTAGGACACCTTTTAGGTTATAGATTTCAGATTTAATTCCGTACACAATATCTTCATCTCCAGGATCCGTATCGCCTTCAAAACGAAATAAATACTCAATTTTGAATTCGTCTGGCGACATGCTTTGTGTGTTGTTATTGTATCGAATGCAATTGGAATCAAGATTGAAATTTTCTGTAAAACCTTGTAGGTTCAGCCATTGCAAAGCTTCGGTAACGGTATCAAATGCGGGTTGTTGAAATAAACTCATATATTGAAATTTAAACTGCCTGAAAAATTCCAACAGGCAGTTTTGATTAGTTTGGAATTATTTGATGAAATCCAGAATATCGTTATTGATAGTTTCAGCATTTATAGTTGGCATACCATGTGAGAAACCTGGGTAAGAAATCAATTTTCCGTTTTTCAACAATGCAGCTGATTTTGGTGCTTGATGAAAAGGAACGATTTGGTCGTCTTCCCCATGTAATACAAGAACTGGAATATCTAGACTTTTAAGATCTTCTCTAAAATCAGTTTCAGAGAAAGCTTTGATTCCTTCGTGATGCGCCCAAACAGATCCCATCATTCCTTGACGCCACCAGTTTTGTTTGATTCCTTCTTGAACAGTTTGTCCTTCGCGATTCCATCCATAAAAAGCGATTGGAAAATCATAAAAAAACTGTGCTCTGTTAGCAGCGGTTCCATTTCTGATTTGGTCAAAAACTGACAATGGAACACCTTCTGGATTTGATTCGCTTTGAACCATAATTGGTGGAACAGCACTAATGATTACCGCTTTTGCAATACGTCCTTTTCCGTATTTTGCAGCATAACGAATTACTTCACCACCTCCAGTTGAATGTCCAACGTGAATTGCATCTTTCAAATCAAGAGCTGCAGTTAATTCAGCAATGTCAGATGCATAAGTATCCATGTTGTTTCCTTCAGAAGTTTGGCTAGAACGGCCATGACCTCTACGATCGTGTGCAATTACTCTATATCCTTTCTTTAGAAAAAACATCATTTGTGCGTCCCAATCATCGCTTGATAAAGGCCAACCGTGGTGAAAAACAATCGGTTGTCCAGTTCCCCAATCTTTATAATAAATTTGTGTTCCGTCTTTTACTGTAAATGTGCTCATGATTTTTGATTTTTAGATTAATAATTATTTGAATATTTGTTTAAATTGATTATTTGTTTCTGTTTTTTAACATTAAACATGTGTAATCTTTAGATTAGTAATGTTTCTGATGCAAATGTATTATGGTCTTACACGTCTATCGATTAATCTAGATTAAGAAGTAAAAATTGCTCTTAATTTTAGTATGATATTTCGATTTGCAGACCCTGTTATATGACTTATGCCAGAATGCCGAAGCAATAACCAATTAATGTGCCTTAATTCATAAAGCCTTTATTGGCAAGGGTTTTGTGTTTTTTGTTGTTATTTTAATAACGATATATCGTTAATTTATACAACGAAATCGGTGCTATATAGAAATTTTGGGAAATTCTATTATTTGAACTTATTCAAGAAACAGTTTCGTTTTATCGTCGAAGACCATCTTTTTTTGATTATAAATTTTTTGGAAGGCTGTTCTCGAACTTTTCAGTTTATATGGTTTTGAAGAAAAAATAAAGAGTTTTAAACCATTTGTTTATAAGTAATTATTTGTCAATGTGTTAAAGTTTGATATTGTATAATTGATTTTAATAATTTTAGCTACAAGTTATCAGGAATTAATTTAATCATATTTGAAATGGGAAAAGCAATTAAACTTCAGATAAGGAAAGAACTGGACGGTCATCAGCAGCTAAATGTGATTAGATTAAAAGGCAGTTTAATTTCAAATGGCTACACAGAAATAATTCATATCAACGATTTTGATGATGAATTTCATATCAATACGTTTGAAACTTCACCAAATAATGCTGATGAAGTTTTAAATTTCATTAACGTGTTTATAAATCAAAAAGAACTTAATAATACAGTTACAGTTTATTGATCTACAATTACTATTGAATTAAAACTACTTTTAAAATAAACATATTCCAACGAATATTCTTCCATTAACATTCATCAGTTTAACGGTGTTTGATGATGATCTTTTTTGTAGATTGCTGTTTTTAATAAGCATAAGGATTTGCTTTGCAGTTAAGTTTTGAGATAATAAAAAATATATGAGAAAAATTATAGTTGCTGCATTGATTTTATCATGTGGACAAATTATGTTCGCGCAAAAAGGTTTCAAACCTCTTTTTGATGGGAAAACGACAAAAGGCTGGCATTCTTACGGTAAACAAACAGCTGGAGCAGGATGGAAAGTAGAAGAAGGTGTATTGCATTTTGATCCTCAAGCCGCCAAGAATGGCGAAGGAGGAGATTTAGTAACCAATGCCGCATTTGAGAATTTTCATTTAAAGTTAGATTGGAAAGTGGCTCCAAAATCAAATAGCGGGATTATATTTTATGTCAATGAAAATCCGGTGAAATATCAAAATACATACAGTACGGGCTTAGAAATGCAAGTATTAGACAACGATGGCCATCCTGATGGTAAAATAACAAAACATCGTTCAGGTGATTTATATGATTTGATCCAAAGCAAATCTGAACCTGTAAAACCTGTTGGCGAATGGAATACCGCTGAAATTATCAGCAAAAATGGAAAACTGACTTTGATTTTAAATGGTGTCGTAGTTGTGGAAACAATACTTTGGGATGATAATTTCAAAAAATTGATTGCAGGAAGCAAATTTGCTGGCTGGCCTGATTTCGGAACATTCAAAAAAGGGAAAATCGCTTTGCAAGATCATGGAGACAATGTTTGGTATCGCAATATCATGATTAAAGAATAAGTGTAGTTTTTAATATTTAATAAAGATTTATCTTTGCAAAATATTTAAAAACCATAAAATGCCTGCTAAGGAAAAGTCAATCTATACTTTACAGTTTATCTTATTATGTTTAAGTTCGTTGCTGTTTTCTTCCAGCTTCAACATGATCATACCAGAACTTCCCAATTATCTTACTAGTTTGGGAGGAGCCGAATATAAAGGATTTATTATTTCGTTATTTACGCTTACAGCTGGAATATCCCGCCCTTTTAGTGGAAAACTGACTGATAAATGGGGACGTGTTCCCGTTATGGCGATTGGATCTGTGGTTTGTTTGATTTGCGGTTTTTTATATCCTGTATTAAGTTCGATTGCTGGCTTTCTTTTTTTACGCTTAGTTCATGGTTTCTCAACTGGATTTAAGCCAACGGCTACATCTGCCTACGTAGCAGATATTATTCCGAGGGAACGTTGGGGAGAAGGATTGGGTTTGCATGGTTTATGTTTTAGTATCGGCGGTGCATTAGGACCAGCTTTAGGGGGCATGGTGGCAAATGCCTATGGTATTGATGCTATGTTTTACAGTTCATCGTTTCTTGCTTTTCTATCGATTGTGATCGTGATTAATATGAAGGAAACTTTAGAGACAAAAGAGAAACTTCATAAATCGATGTTTTATCTGAGCCGCACTGATATTATTGATGTTGGTGCACTTCCTGCGGGTATCATTACATTTTTTTCTTACTCAGCCTACGGATTGATTTTGACCTTGATTCCCGATTGGAGTGAACATCTTGGAACAGAAAATAAAGGGGTATTTTTTACTGCTTTTACCGTTGCATCTGTTCTCGTGCGTTTTGGCGCAGGAAAAGTTTCAGACCGATATGGAAGAACGAATGTGTTGCTTGTCGGATTAGTCATTACATCTTTGGCAATTTATACCATCAGTGAGGGTAGAGATGTAACAATGCTTTTGATAGGTGCCGGAATTTACGGAATGGGGACAGGTATTTTATCACCAGCCATAAACGCATGGACAATTGATTTGAGTCAGCCAGAGCACAGAGGGAAAGCTATTGCAACGATGTATATTTCGATGGAATTAGGTATTGGTTTAGGAGCACTCTTGGGAGGCAGTTATTACCAAGATCAGATCATGCGCATTCCTTTGATATTAAAAATTGATATTTTAGCATTAGTTATGGCGATTTTATATTTATTGTATTGGAAACGAAAGAAAAAGACTCGTCTTGATCAATCAATTTCGTAATTTTATAAAACAAAAAACCTGCAAAATCATTTGCAGGTTTTTTGTTTTATAGCGTTTTGTTGAAAAGGAAATTATTCACGAATCGACGTTTTATCCTGAAGCGTCATTTTAGCAATTTCATCTTTTCTTTTAAAAGTTACGCCATTGTGTTTTTTCATATAATCCAGCAAATCCGAAACTGTTTTGACCATTTGTGGCGTTCCTCCAATTCGGTCGTGAAAACTGATCGACATTTGCCTGCGTTTAAATTCACTTTCAGCATAAAGTTGGTCAAATTCGGCTTTTACTTGATTAAAGAATTGATCGGTGGAAAAATTTTTGCCTTCAACTAAAACAATATCATTGCAACGAATGGTATAAGGAACAACAACAAAATCCTTTTTATTCGCTTGAATTATAAAAGGCTCATCTCGACTTAAATCGTCGATGTGATACGTAAAACCAAATTCTTGCAAGATTTTGATGGTATTTTCACCACGTCTGAGCCAATTAGCATTGTATCCGACAGCAGTAAAACCTGTTACATTTTTTATGGCATCAACACCATCTTTTATGAATTTCTTTTCTTCTTCGTAAGACATTGCATATTCTGAGCTCCAATTCATGCCATGCGCCGCCGCTTCATGTCCGCGTTGCACAATTTCTTTTGCAAGAGCGGGATTTTTTAAAACTGCGGAACCAACCATGTGGGAGGTAACTTTTATGCCGAGTTTGTCCCAATTGTCAAGCATTCTCGGAATTCCTTCTTTGTAACCGTATTGATACCAAGTTTCAGCTGGCAAATCGCGATAACCTTTTTGCATATTTTGAGGAAACGGACTTTCAGCGTTTTCAGGTTGTCCGCCAGCTTCAAACTGCATCGAAACCGAAACGACTAATCTTGATCCATCTAACCATTTATTTTGTATTTCAGAATCCATTTTTTCTTGTTTTAAAGGATTAGAAAATGTGTCTACAGGATTTGCTAATAATGCTGCGCCTGTTAAACCTGCCATTTGTATAAAATCTCTTCGTGTTGTCATTTTTTTATCTTTTAGAAATTAAAATTTAAACACATAGAATCATAGTTCTGCTTTGTTTAAAAAGGCATTTCATTTAGTTTTAATAAACATAGCTATGTGTTAGAAACTAGTTTCTTTCAATATTCTTTTCAAGCGTAAAAAAAAACTATGTTTCTATGTGTTTAAAAATTTGCCACTGATTTAAATTAAAATTTAAGTTGCATCGTTACCCCAGTAAAAAACATATTTTTTCCAGTTCCAGCTGCTTTTAAAAAATCTCCTGCTTTAAACCAAGTGGCTTCAACTCGAAAATACAAATATTGATTTGGTGTGTAGATCACTTCGCTTTCTAATTGGTTTCCAATTTTTTTTGCGTCCGTTGCATCTCCTGGATAAATCATGATCGTGTTTGGGCCGTAAATTCCGTCTTCACTGCTGTATCTCCAAAACATATCATAATCAATAACCCAGTCGATATTTTTTGCCAATTCTAAACTTAGAGATGGATGAAAATCAACAAGATTAGACGGACCAATTACAGAAGCCAATCCAAAGTAAGCACCTCTAGGAAACAAAGGATTGAAAGTGTTTAATTTTGTATCGCCATTTGTTTTATCTCCACTAATTAATTCGACTTTAATTCCAAATTCTGGTTTTAAAACTACTGTTGGAAGTCGGTATCCAGTATTTAAAGAAACGGTCCAAGCTTTAATATCTTTAGAAGCGACATCTCCAAATTGATAAACGGCTTCAGCATCATAACGCCACTCGTTGTATTTTCCCCAAATTCTTGTTCCAACAGAATGACGCAATTCTTTTCCACTGGCATCATCAAAATTGGCGTTTGCTCTTTCGTAACCCAAATAATAAAGGTCGATGTTTTTGATTGCCGGAATTTTATTAATGACAAAATAACTTCCCCAGAATTGCCTTTTTTTATTTGAATAATCATCAAAAATTCCGTCTTGAGCGACTACATAATGGCTGTAAAATAAATCAGCACGATAATTATTATAACCAAATATTGCTTTCGCAGCATCAAAAGATTGACGATTATTCGGTCCATCGCGAACGGCAACCAAGCGCTGAGAACCGTAACTCAATTCTTGCCTTCCCACTCTAAAAATCAATTGTTTATTTTTTTCCGAAAGTGCATTAATATCGATAAAGCCTTGATGCACTTCAAGCGGATTGCTGTCAACCGGACTCGGATCAATTCTTCCATTGGCATTACTACTTTGAAGCTGAATAAATGCGCGGAAATATTTGCTCGAATGAAAATCAGCGTGAAGCAAAAATCGGTTTAAAATGTAGCCATCAGGATCTTGCGGATCATCTCCCCATTTTTCATTTTTGGCATAGAAATATTGGTACCTGACTTCTCCGCCAAAACTCAGATAAGTTTCCCCTGAAGAGGATAGAGGCAGATATTTCATGGTTTTGTACCAATTTTTTTTGACGGTATCTTTTTGTAAAACCTCATAGTTTTCGTCAAATCGCAGGGGTTTAAAATCTGGATAAGATTGTGCATGAAGGTTCATACAAATAAGAAATAATAGAATGATTTTTTTCATGGCTTATTTGCCTAGGTTTTTCTTAATATCGTTGTAAGCGTTTGGAATGTTGAAATTGTAATGCAACCAATTAAAAAGCACGTAACCTTTGTCGAATTCTTTCATTGTGACCGTTGCTTTTACTTGTTCTAAAGTTTGACCTTTTTTTACAGCATCTTCAACATTTGTCTTCAAAGCATTTACGTAATCAATAGTATATTTAATGCCTTTTTTATTGGTAATTCGGCCATGGCCTGGAACCACAACATCATTATCGCCAATCATGTCGTAGATTTTTTGAAGATTGCGAACAGGCTCCAAAAAGTAACCGTCAAATAACCAAGGAATCGTTGGACTTTCAGCAATAAATGGATTTCCGGCCCACAATACATTTTTATCTGAATCTTTCAAAAATACAAACAAATCGGCAGGTGATTGCGCTGTTCCTACATTAATTATTTCTACAATTTTATTTCCACCCAAATCAAGCTTAATGCTTTGATTTACTGCAATTGTAAGATCAGCGGGACGGTAAACGCTTTGTTCAATCCCGCGATCTTTTCCAAAAAGCATGATCATAAATTGTTTGATTCCTTCGAAATTCTTAGAAAGATTTTCTTTGCAGAATTCATTTTGAATCAAAATTGTTTCTTTTGGAAGCAAATAATTCCCAAAACAATGATCGCCGTGATCACTTGTATTTACTGCGTAAATAATTGGTTTTGGCGTAACAGAACGAATCAGCTTATACAATTGATCGTATAATCTTTTGTTCAACATCGTTTCGATTAGCAAAACGCCTTTTTCGCCCACAATGAATCCGGCGGAAGTGGCCTGCGGAATTCCTTTTGTAGTTTCTGTTTCTGTTGTTGAGGGCGAAACGGCGTACACATTATCCGAAATTTTATGTAATTGCAAGTTCACTTTATTAGCATCCCAAATTGGAACTTCGGGAGGCATTGGAAATTGCGCATAGGTTTTTTGTGCCGAGAAAAAAGTGACCACAAAAAGTATCGCAATTAAAATAGATTTATAATTTTTCATGATGTACTATTTATAATGTTTTAAAAGTTGGCCCACGGATTGAACGGATTTAAACGGATTTTCGCCGATTAGTTTAAAATAAACCTTTGTCAATCTGTTTAAACCCGCGTCATCTGTGTGCCATTATTTTTGATAACCTCCAAAATATTTAACAGGAGACCAATCTGGAATTACAGCAGGAACTTCTGGATTCAAAGCTTTATATTCCGCGGAAGCGTAAACAATTTTACCATTTACAATCGTCAAAACCGATTCGATTTTGCGAACATCATCAGGTTTAGCCGAGAAATAATCATCAGATAAAATCGCCATATCAGCATACATTCCTTTGATTAATTTTCCTTTGTCTTTTTCTTCGCCAGAAAACCAAGCACTTCCAGAAGTGTATAATTGCAAAGCGGTGAATTTATCTAAAACTTGATCTTTTGGCCAAAACTGCATACCGCCAATTGTTTTTCCAGTTATAAGCCAATGCAATGACATCCACGGATTGTAAGTTGAAATACGTGTTGCATCTGTTCCTGCGCCAACTGGAATTCCCAATTCAAGCATTTTCTTAATTGGAGGCAATTGTGTTTTTGGAGCACCGTACAATTTGTTATACAATTCCCCTTGGTAATACATTCTGAATTGAACTGCGATACCGCCACCTAATTTTTTAACTCTTTCTAATTCAGGATTTGTAATAGTTTCGGCATGATCGAAAAACCAACGCAAACCGTTAAATGGAATTTCCTTGTTTACTTTTTCAAAAACATTAAGCATTCTGTCAATAGATTCGCCGTAAGTAGCGTGAAGTCTGAAAGGCCATCTGTTTTTTACCAAAACCCGAATAATAGGCTCTAAATCTGTTTCCATTTCATCGGATAAAACAATTCTCGGTTCCAAGAAATTTTCAAAATCAGCTGCAGAAGCCACAATATTTTCTCCTGCGCCTTCTTCAACATAACCATTTGCCACTATCAGATTGTCATTTTTATTGATTTTTGTTTCGGCAACCCATTTTTCATAATCTTGTAATTCTTTCCCTTTTTGTTGTGCAAATAAATAATAGGAAATTCTAAGACTCAATTTGTTTTGTTTTGCCAAATCTAAAGAAGTCACATAATCAGCAGGGAAATTTTGACTTCCGCCCGCAGCGTCAATTACACTGGTCAATCCAAAGCTATTTAGTTCATGATTAAACTGAATTGAACTGTTGATTCGCTCTTCGGGAGTTAATTTTGTCGTCAATCCCATTGTCATGTAAATGGCCTTTGGCGTTTCTTTGGCATACATCAAACCCGTTAAATTTCCGTTAGCATCTTGTTCCAAAACACTTCCTTCATATTTAGTGTTTTTGTTGTAGCCCAAAACTTCAATTCCTTTTTTGTTTAGAAATGCTTTTCCATATAAATAAGTGATAAAAACAGGTTTATCAGGAACTGCAGCGTTGATTTCGTCAATTGTGGGCTGTCTTTTTTCTTCAAATTGAAATTCGTTCCAACCTCCGATTACTTTGATCCAAACGCCGTCTGGAGTTCTTGCAGCTTGTTCTTTCAGCATTTCCATGGCACGTTTTAAGGTTTTTACGCCATCCCAGCGTAACTCTGCATTGTAATTCAAACCTTCACGAATTACGTGCATGTGGCTGTCATTCAAGCCTGGAACTACTGTTTTTCCTTTGGCATCAATCAATTTTGTTTCCGATGATTTATAAAAAGAAAGAATGTTTTTTTCTGTTCCAATGTCCAGAATGATTCCATCTTTCATTGCAATTGCCTGAACAAATTCGTTTGGTTTCTGCATCGTTGCAATTTTCCCATTGTAAATAATCAGATCAGCTTTTTGCTGGGCTTGAGACGACAAGCCCGCAGAAAGCAATAGAATTAATAATAAGAATATATTTTTCATAAAAATAAATTAAAGTAAAAACGAAATTTAAACACATAGAAACATAGTTCTCTATTTACTTGGAAAGGCGTTTCACTTGCATTAATTCACATAGCTAGAACTATTGTGTTAGAAACTAGTTTCTTTTAATAGTGCTTTCGAAATAAAAAGCTATGTTTCTATGTGTTTAATTTAATTTCAGCAGTTTAATTTTAAATTATTTAGCCAAAAAGAAGGCTAGTAAATCTTTTTGCACTTGAGCCGTATTTTCTTGAACTAACCAGTGACCTGAACCGGCAATTTTAGATTCAGAAACATTTTCAGCAACCAATTTTGAGTGGTCTTTAAGAAACGCTGCTGCGAAATATTCTCCACCCATTGCTAATAATGGCATTTTTAGTTTTTTCTTCATAAAAATAACATTGTCTTTTCCGTCTTGTTCAAATGCGCCAAACCATTTAAATGCAGCTGTTGTACCACCTTCAGTTGCATAAGCTCTAATAAATTCAGCAGATTCTTCAGCAGTAAACGGATCTTTTACGTGTCCTACAATTGGCCAGAAATTAGTCAAGAATTCTTTTTCTTTTCCTTTTACAATTTCTCCAGAAGCTGGCCATCCAAAGAAACCAAACCACCATGCAGATCCTTTTACATTTGACCAAACTGGCTCAATTCCAGGTAAAAGTGCGTCCATCAAGGCAACCTTATTTACGCTGTCACCATATTGCGCTGCGTAAGCATAAGCCACCATAAGTCCGATGTCATGTCCAGCTAAGTTGATTTTTTTATATCCAAGCTGATTTACCAATTCGTGAATATCAGATGCCATTGTTTTTTTATCGTAACCACTTTCTGGTTTGTCTGATTCTCCAACACCTCTTAAATCTGGTGCGATTACTGTGAAATGTTTAGAAAGTTCTGGCAACAATCTATTCCACATGTACCAGTTTTGTCCAAAGCCATGAACTAAAACTAATGGATCACCTTGTCCGCCAATAACGTAATGAATTTTGATTCCGTTTACAGTTGCTGTTGCATGTTTGAAATTTGCTGGCGGATTTGCCGGAGCAACTTCAGCAGTTTCTGTAGTTTCGGCAGGTTTAGTTTCTGTTGCAGGAGTTTCTTCTGCTTTTTTATTACAAGAAACTAAGGTCAATATCAAAATAACAGCAGCTAGAAACTGTGCTACTTTTGTTTTTAAATTGAAAAATGTAGTGTTTAACGAATTTGTTTTCATGATTAAAAATTTTTAGAAGTGGTTAATAAATAATTGGTTATTAAGAATTTTGTGGAGGCAGTTTGACAATCCATTCTTGGATGTAAACGGCTATTTCCTGCCATCCAGGCTGATTTAATACAAAGTGATTTCGATTTGGGAAAACCTTAAAATCGGTGATGGAATCTTTGTCTGAGTATTTTTTATAATTCGAAAGGTTCAAAGATTCGGGAATGGTATGATCGATTGATCCAGCAATTAGCAAAAGCGGTTTATGCGGTGCCTTAAAATCTACTTTTGCAACAGAAGTTATAGTATCACGAACGATTAATTTAGATTCTGGAATTGCCGATTCACAATAGGCTTTGTCCTGCCATTCTTCGGGCATTCCGTTTGTAAAGGCATATTGCCATTGTGGGAAACTCATTAAGAAAGTTTTCTTTGTAGAAGTGAAAAAACCAAGAGGTCCCCAGCCAGCTTTTAAGAAAGAAAATTTAAACGTCATTATTCCTTGAGGAGGAACAGAATGTATGGCAATTGCAGACGATGCTAGATTGCGTTGCAAGAGTATTTGCGCGATAAGCCCGCCAATAGAATGCCCAATAATTATAGGTTTCTGTGGAAGATTTTTAGCAATATTCTCGAAATATTCAATTAATTGAGACAATCGCAAACTCGCAACCTGTGGATCAGGATGACGATCTCGCAAAACATTTGCAGGCGCATCTTTGTACGGCCATGCTGGTGCTAGCGTTTTGTAGCCTTTATTTTCAAAAAAGACTTTCCACTCGTCCCAACATTTATTGCTGACAAAAGCGCCGGTAATAAATAGAATCGTATTAGGGTTTTCGGTTTGCATAATACACATTTTAATGTTATGCCAAACTCTAAACTAAAATCGAACCTATTTTGTAACTGATTGATTTTTAGTATTTTAATTTATTTTGGTATTTTTGTGCCAAACTAAATATCGTTAAAAAACGAAAAAGCAACAACTTAATATCGTTGGAAAGAAGTGATAATTAACAATTGATAATTGATAATTAAAAGTGGCTTCTTTTGATTCCTAATTTTTGCATTCTTGATGCTAAAGTAGTAGGAGGAAGGCCAAGTATTTCTGAAGCACCACCAGCGCCTCTGATTCTTCCGTTGCATTTTTCCAAAACATTAATAATATGTTCTCTTTCGTTTTCTTGAATGGTTTTGAAGTACCATTCGTTTGATTTGTTGTTTACTTTGATTTCATCAAAAGCAGGAAGCGGAATATGCTCAATAGTAGCTGTTTTGGCCAAAAGAATACTTCTTTCAATAAGATTTTCGAGTTCGCGAATGTTTCCTGGCCAATGATAAGCTAATAAACTTTTTAAGGCAGTTTCGGATATTTCAGTTACATTTTTTCCTGTTTTAGCGCTATATACTGCAATAAAATGGCGGGCGAGAAGTCCTATATCCTCTTTTCGCTCGCGCAATGGTGGCATTTGAATTGGAAAAACATTTAAACGATAATATAAATCAAGTCTGAAACGGCCATCGGCTACTTCTTTTTCTAGATTGCAATTTGTCGCTGCGATTATTCTAACATTTACTTTGATAGGAAGATTGCCGCCAACTCGTTCAATTTCTTTTTCCTGAATTGCACGAAGCAATTTCGCTTGCATTTCCAAAGGCATATCGCCAATTTCGTCTAAAAACAAAGTTCCGTTATCTGCTTGTTCAAACTTGCCAATTCGTTTTTCAGTTGCTCCTGTAAAAGAGCCTTTTTCATGTCCAAATAATTCTGATTCAATAAGACTTGGCGGCAAAGCAGAACAATTGATTTTTATGAATGGACCGTTTTTTTTACCTGATAATTGCTGGATACTATTGGCAATACTTTCTTTTCCCGTACCGCTTTCACCAGTAATCAAAACAGTGGTGTCTGCTGGGGCAACTTGTATAATATGATCGAATAATTTTAAAAGCATCGGACTTTTTCCAACAATAGATTCAAATCCCGAGATTTTTGTGTTTTTTCCAGGACTATGATTTACAACTGAAATATTTTTTTGGTCTAATTTTTTATCAGCATGTATTAAATTTTCAATAGCATAAATCAAAGGCTCTTGAAGTCTGTCGCATAATTTCAAATGATTTTTATTGTAATTGGTAGATTGTCGGCTGAAGAATGATAGATACAATCCGCCGTTTTCATGAAGCGATAACGGAACAGGAAGCATCAAATTAGACTTCATATTCATAGAATTGGCAATCATTTTTTTGATCGGCGTTTTTTCGCATATTCTAATAAAATCCTCATCGTTGTAGAAGGTTGCATCTGTTTCTACTTTACTTTTATTTCTTAGTTCATTGATTTCAGATTCTTTTAAAGCGGTAATATTTTGCAATTCTTCAATTCCTATTTTTTGATATTCATGCAAACCTGTTCGCGCATATCCTAAAACGCGATTAGATAATTTATTATCGATATAAAAAACAGCCATTACAAGATCAAAAGAAATAAGCGATTGTAATGAAGTAACGATATTCAAAACGCGATCGTCCCAAGTGCCGCTTTTTTTGACTATTGATTTTAATTGCTTTTGAAACAAAAGCTCCTTTCTAATCGAAGATTCAATTCCGTGTTGTTGATGATATTCGGCGATTTCGATCGTGATCAATAAATCTTTTTCGCGAAAAGGCTTTACCAAAAAACCATACGGATGCGTCAGTTTCGCCTTGTTCAAAACTTCTTCGTTGGAATTTGCAGAAAGATAAATAAAAGGAATATTGTTTTCTCTGAGTATTTCGGCAAGATCAATGCCTGTTTCTTTTCCTAAAAGGAAAATGTCCAAAAGAACCAATTCTGGTTTTTCCTGAGCAATATAATATTTGGCATCTGAAACTGACCGTGCCATTCCAGTAATAGAATGTCCCGCTTTTTTCAGCATCAATCGCAAATGATTGGCTTCTACAAACTGATCTTCAACAATAAGAATTTTTAGTGGTTTTGCCATTTTATAGAATTAAATTAATCAAGATTATTTTCATTAACAGTAAATTCCAAAGTTATTTTGGTACCGTTTGCATTTGTTATTAAAAACTTTCCTTCGATATCTGCAGCTAAACCATGCATTAATTTTATACCTAAAGAAGGATTGTTATAAGGATCAAAATCGGGTGGAAGCCCAATACCGTTGTCACGGATGATTAGTGTGTAATTATTATCTTCATTTTTTTTAAGAGAAATGTTGATCATGCCTTTTTCTTGATTCGGAAAAGCATATTTTATCGCATTTGTAACGGCTTCATTAAAAATCAGCCCGATCGGAATGGAATGTGATAAAGGAAGATTAAAATTGTCAACATCTAATATAAACCGAATGTTGCTTTGTATTTCGAAAGAATCCTTTAGATATTCGGTTAGTTCAAAAATATAAGATGACATTTCAATCAACGATAAATTCTCAGATTGATATAATTTTTGATGAATTAAGGACATTGTCTGAATTCGGTTTTGACTATCATTAATGGCTTGAACTGCTTCTGGAGTTTTTAAAAACTCAACTTGACTGGCTAATAAACCCACAACCATGTGCAAGTTGTTTTTTACTCGGTGGTGAATTTCCCGTAAGAGCCATTCTTTTTCGGTTACGAGATTTTGTAACGTAGCATTTTTTTTATTGATTTCATTTTGCTGTGTTTCCAGCACTTTATTAGTTTTTTTCTTGAACATAAAACTTTTGTAAAGCAGTCCCAGAATAATCAGCAAGAGTGCGAGAAAAGTAATCATTGAGTTGCGCAAAACAGCCTCATTATTAAGCTTGCTTTGTTGCAAATTGGTCTTGTTCCTCAGTTTGATAATATCTCTGTTTCTTTTTTCCGCTTCATAAATAATATTAAGTCTTGTAGAGATCGGATAAATGGCTTCTTCTTTAAGATGCGCTGCTCTATAATAAAATATAGCTTTTTTGAGATAATTTAGAGAGCTGTTAAAATCAGAAGACGAAAAATACAATTCGCTAATTTCTCTATAGCAGTCGCCAGTTCTTTTATTGTTTCCTGCCTTTATAAATATAGATGCGGCTTTAAAAATTGGAGGCAATCTTTCGGTTATTGGTGCGTTATTGCGCATTTTAGCTGACCAAAGTTTAACCCAAGATTCTGCTAAATCATCTAATTCATCCGTTTTTGATAGAGCTTCAATTGCTTTTTTGGCGTAGACTTCAATCAATATATCATTATTTCGATACTCACAAACCATAGAAAGTTGCAAATAACATTTCCCAATATAAATATTAGAATGAAGTGCCAAGCTTATTTTAAGAGCTTGTTCTGCGTAGTCAAAAGCTTTTTCTAATGTCTTAGGATTGTCGTACGACGCTTCATACCAGTCGCTTACCTTCAATAAGATTTTGATTTTGTCAATATTTTCAGGCAATGAGCTTAATTCTCTTTCCGCTTTTTTTACTTGTTGTTCGGTATATGGCGGTTCTTTTTCTTTGTGATATTGGGGTGTTGGAAGACTTTTTTCTGCGGTTTCAATTTGTTTTTCATTTTTTAAAAGAGTCAATGCATTTAAGTCTCCAATTGTACATAAAACAAGGAGAATCAAAAAAACTTTTGCTTGGTTAGAAAACATCTTTCGTCGAATTAAACTTGCTATACGAAGGTATTGATAATTATGTACGTAAGTTTAAAATATCATAAAATTGATTGCCGACGAAATATCGTCGGCAATTTGATGAATTTAATTATAAGTAATTATGTTTGAGGTATATAAATATCAAAAGTCGCACCTTGTAAAGGCTGTGAAGTTGCGATTATTATTCCGTTGTGATTTTCGACTATTTTTTTGACAATGGCGAGACCAATTCCGGTTCCGTCATAAATATCTCGACTGTGCAATCTTTGAAAAACACCAAATATTTTTTCACTGTGTTCAGGTTCAAAACCAATTCCATTATCTCGAAAACTGATATGACAGTAATTTTCGAGTGGAACTAATTTATCATTGTGCAAATCTTTTCCAGTTGCCATACGGCTTTTGATTTCAATTTCCAGCGGAATTTCCTTTTGAGAAAATTTCAGCGAATTGTTGATCAAGTTCTCCAAAAGTTGAATAAATAAAAACGGAATGATATTTACTCTTCCGTGCAAATTTGTGATGATTTGCGCATTTTTTTCTTTAATATTTTCTCTCAAAGCTTCTTTTACATTATCGACGATAGATTCAAGATCAGTATTTTCATAAATGCGATCAATAATATTGGTTCGTGAAAAGGCTAAAAGATCATTTATGAGTTCACGCATTCTATTAGTCGAATACAAAATTCGGTCAAACTTTAATCTTCCATCAGGGCTTAGGTTTTCATATTCTTTTGCCAGAATTATGTTTGAAAAAGTCTGAATTTTACGCAAGGGCTCTTGAAGATCATGACTTGAAATGTGTGTAAATGCGTCTAATTCGGTGTTTTTTCTTTTTAATTCGTTTGCGTATTTCTCAATGGCAAGATATTGCGCGGCTAAATCGTCATTGGCTTTTGTTATTTTGGCATTCAATGCATTTGTTTCTTCTTCTTTAAGCTGTAATTCACGTGTTTTCTTATATAATTCTGTAAAAACCATCACTTTTGCCTGAAGTATTTTAGCAGATAATGGTTTTATCATATAATCAACGGCACCAGATTGATATCCTTTAAAAATATAGTCTGACGTATTCATATTGGCAGTCAGGAAAATAATAGGGACGTGTTTGAGTTTGTCGCTTTGTCTGATAAGTTCGGCAGTTTCAAATCCGTCCATTAAAGGCATTTGTACGTCCATTAGAATAATCGCGAAATCCTGGCTTTTCAAAAGAATCCGCAAAGCATCTTTTCCTGATGTGGCCTCAACAAATTGATAGCCACGATCAGCAAGAATGACTTGTAAAGAAAGCAGATTTTCTTTTTTGTCATCGACTAATAATATTTTAACTGGAGCTTGTTCCATGATTTTTTTCATTTAAAATACTATTTCAACCAAACCCTCATTAATGAAGACAATTGCTCAACATTGACTGGTTTGGTAATGTAATCAGAAGCACCAGATTCAATACATCTTTGTCGGTCTCCTTTCATCGCTTTTGCTGTAACGGCAATAATGGTAAGATCTTTATGTTTTGCATTTTGTCGAATGATTTTCATAGTCTCATAACCATCTAATTCGGGCATCATGATATCCATTAAAACAATATCCATCTTGACGTTCTGATTTAGAATTTCAATCGCTTCATGACCGCTTTCCGCGCTGATAACATCAAGTCCAAAGCGTTCTAGCGCAGTAGTCAAAGCAAATAAATTTCGGACATCATCATCAACCAAAAGCACTTTTTTATTGATTAAAACGTCTTCTTTTAAGTAATACGTTTCAATTTGCTCTCTCATGTTGTCTGGCATGTCTTTGTGCACACGATGCAAGAATAGGGCAGTCTGATCTACGAGTTCATCAATTGAAGCCGCGCTTTTGGTTATAATGCTGTGAGCAAAACGGCTTAGTTTGCTTCTTTCTTTTTTATTGACATCGCCAGCAGAATGGATTATTATTGCCGTTTCTTGTCCGTTGATATTATTTTCCAAATCGCTGATTAAATCTAATCCATCAGCATCCGGAAGAACCAAATCGAGAATTATACAATCAAATGATTTCTCTTTAATCAATTCAACAGCATCTTTTGCAGTAAGTGCAGTGGAAATAGATATGTCATCTCCTTTTACTGCTTCCACAATTCGTTTTAAGTCCACAGGATTGTCATCTACAACTAAAAGATTTTTTTCTTTTTTGTTTTTGAAATCGTGAATGTCATTAAACATTGCAGTCAATAAATCATTTTTTACAGGTTTTACCAAAAAGTTTCTTGCGCCGCGTTTTAAGCCTTTATTTCTTTCATCTTCTCCAGAAATAATATAAACGGGGATATGTCGAAGCGTAAAATCAGTTTTCAAACGATCCAGAATTTTCCATCCGCTCGTATCTGGCATATTTAAATCCATTGTAATTGCATGAGGCTGAAATTGATTAATATAATCAACGACATCATTCCCTTTTGTAGTGACAACCGCTTTTATATCATGCTGATGCGCTCTTTCCAACAGAATTTTAGCAAAAGTAATATTGTCTTCGGCAATCAACAGGATTTTGTCATTTGGACCGATATTGGCGCGATCATCACCAACCTCATCTACAAAATACAAATCCACATCTGACTTATTAAAACTTGAAGAAGGAAGCGATTTTAAACGGCTTTTTCCAGCATGAAGCACATTGGTTTCTTCATTTACATTCATGTCTTCAATTTCAGGAACGTGAACAAATTTTAAAGGCAAAAACAAGGTAAATTTACTTCCGATATTGGTATCGCTTTCAAGTTCGATACTTCCGCCTAATAAATCTGAAAGTCCACGGCTGATGGATAAACCTAAACCAGTTCCGCCATATTTACGGCTTGTTGATCCTTCGGCTTGTTGGAAAGCTTCAAAAATGATGTTTTGCTTTTCCTTTGAAATTCCGATTCCAGTATCTGAAATTTCAAAAGCTACAACAGCTTCTGCATTTTCTAGATTGATGTTTTTTGTCTTCCAATTATTATATGCTTTGTAAATATTTAATCGAACTTGACCTTTTTCAGTGAATTTGAATGAATTGGATAACAGATTTTTCAAGATTTGATTTAATCGTTGTGAATCGGTTTCCATTAATTCTGGAAGATTATCATCCATCAGAATTTCAAAATCAAGATGTTTTGCTTGCGAAATAGGGTTGAAGGTAGATTCCACAAATCGGCTGATTTCAGCAAAACTAATCGGATTGTAATCCACAGAAATATAACCCGATTCAATTTTAGAAAGATCCAGAATATCGTTGATCAACTGAATAAGGTCATCACCGCATGAATTGATAGTTTTAGCAAACTGAATTTGTTTTTCAGATAAATTTCCGTCACGGTTGGCAATTAATTCGTTTGCCAAAATTTGCAAACTGTTCAGAGGCGTTCTTAATTCATGTGACATATTCGCCAAGAATTCCGATTTGTATTTGGATGTCAAAGTAAGCTGATCTGCTTTTTCTTCCAAAGCTTTTCTAGCTACCTCAACTTCTTGGTTTTTCAATTCCACTTCTTCTTTTTGATTGGCTAATAGAATGGCTTTTTCTTCTAATTCTTCGTTGGTATTTTTCAATACTTCCTGTTGACTTTTCAACTCGTTTGCCAATGATTGAGATTGAACCAATAACTCTTCGGTTCTCGAATTGGACTCAATAGTATTCAATACAATTCCGATACTTTCAGTTAATCCTTCAAGGAAATCTAAATGCGTCTGATTAAAGGTGTCAAGAGACGCTAATTCAATAACAGCTTTAAGTCGGCCTTCAAAAAGAACCGGCAGAATAATAACGTCTTTTGGCTTCGCATCTCCAAGTCCAGAATTGATTCGGATATAATCTTTTGGAACATTACTCAGAATAATTCTTTCCTTTTCAATCGCAACCTGACCAATAAGTCCTTCACCCATTGCATATTGTGTAATAGAATCTTTTCGTTTAATATAAGCATATGAAGCAATCAAATTCAGTTTAGAGTCCATGAAATCTTCGCCTTCTTCCAAAATATAGAAAAGTCCGTGTTGTGCGGTAACAACCGCGGCAAGCTCGGAAAGGATTTTTTTGGTAACGGCATTCAGCTCTTTTTGACCTTGAAGCATTTGTGTAAATTTCGCCAAATTCGATTTCAACCAGTCTTGTTCTTGATTACGTAAAGTTGTAGCTTTAAGATTTGAAATCATTTGATTAATAGTATCTTTAAGTGCTTCAACTTCACCTTTTGCTTCAACACCAATTGTTCGCGTTAAATCTCCTTGTGTTACTGCCGAAGCCACTTCAGAAATCGCACGTACCTGAGTCGTAAGATTCGCTGCTAATTGATTTACGTTTTCAGTCAAGTTTTTCCAAGTTCCCGAAGCTCCCGGAACGTTTGCTTGTCCACCCAGTTTTCCTTCGGCACCAACTTCACGGGCCACCGTTGTTACTTGGTCTGAGAATGTTGCAAGCGTGTCAATCATTTCGTTAATAGTGTCAGTTAGTTGTGCTACTTCACCTTTAGCATCGATTGAAAGTTTTTGTTTTAGATTTCCTTTGGCTACAGAGGTTACAACTTTGGCAATTCCGCGAACTTGTCCGGTTAGATTCGATGCCATTACGTTAACCGAATCCGTTAAATCTTTCCAAGTTCCCGCAACACCTTTCACTTCCGATTGTCCTCCTAGTTTTCCTTCGGTACCAACCTCACGAGCCACACGTGTTACCTCCGAAGCAAACGAATTCAACTGTTCCACCATCGTATTGAAAGTGTTTTTCAGATCCAGAATTTCACCTTTTACGTCAACAGTAATTTGTTTAGAAAGGTCGCCATTTGCAACGGCTTTGGTTACATCGGCAATGTTACGAACCTGACCCGTTAAATTTGACGCCATTTGATTCACCGAATCCGTCAAATCTTTCCATGTTCCGGCAACTCCCGGTACGAAGGCTTGTCCGCCCAGTTTTCCATCTGTTCCTACCTCACGAGCCACACGCGTTACCTCAGAGGCAAAAGCACGAAGCTGATCCACCATGGTATTTACGGTTTCTTTTAATTGAAGAATCTCTCCACGAACGTCAGCCGTAATTTTTTTGGACATATCTCCGTTGGCAACCGCAATTGTTACTTCGGCAATGTTACGAACCTGAGTCGTTAAGTTACCCGCCATTTGATTCACCGAATCAGTTAAATCTTTCCATGTTCCGGCAACACCCGGTACGTTGGCTTGGCCTCCTAATTTCCCTTCGGTACCAACCTCACGTGCCACACGAGTAACCTCCGAAGCAAATTCACGAAGCTGATCCACCATTGTATTTAAGGTTTCCTTTAATTGAAGAATTTCTCCACGAACGTCAACGGTAATTTTTCGGGACATATCTCCGTTGGCCACGGCAATCGCCACATCAGCGATATTACGAACCTGAGCGGTAAGATTTCCTGCCATTTGGTTAACGGAATCCGTTAAATCTTTCCATGTTCCGGCAACACCCGGTACGTTCGCTTGTCCGCCTAATTTCCCTTCGGTTCCTACTTCTCGCGAAACCCTTGTTACCTCCGAAGCAAAGCCTCGAAGCTGATCCACCATGGTATTGATGGTATTTTTTAATTCTAAGATTTCTCCTTTTACGTCAACCGTGATTTGAAGCGATAAATCTCCTTTTGCTACGGCTGTCGTTACTTCGGCGATATTACGCACTTGTCCTGTTAAGTTAGAAGCCATTTGGTTAACGGAATCGGTCAAATCTTTCCAAGTTCCACCGACACCTTCAACCTGTGCTTGTCCTCCAAGTTTTCCTTCGGTACCAACTTCACGCGCTACACGAGTTACCTCGGAAGCAAAAGAGTTTAACTGGCCCACCATCGTATTAATGGTATTTTTTAGTTCCAAAATTTCCCCTTTGGTATCCACGGTAATTTGGCGTGATAAATCTCCTTTTGCAACGGCAGTTGTTACTTCGGCAATATTTCTAACTTGTCCTGTTAAGTTGGATGCCATTTGATTTACCGAATCGGTCAAATCTTTCCAAGTTCCACCGACACCTTTTACTTTTGCCTGACCACCAAGTTTTCCTTCGGTACCAACTTCAAGCGCCACACGCGTTACCTCAGAAGAAAAGGAGTTTAGCTGATCCACCATGGTATTGATGGTTTTTTTCAACTCCAGAATTTCCCCTTCCGCGACGGCGGTAATTTTTTTAGATAAATCTCCATTTGCTACGGCAGTCGTTACTTCGGCAATATTTCTAACTTGTCCAGTTAGGTTCGACGCCATTTGGTTTACCGAATCGGTTAAATCCTTCCATGTTCCACCAACACCTTTTACTTTTGCTTGACCTCCCAATTTTCCTTCAGAACCAACCTCACGCGCCACACGAGTTACCTCGGCACCAAAAGAGTTTAGCTGATCCACCATGGTATTGATGGTATTTTTTAATTCAAGGATTTCTCCCTCAACGTTTACGGTAATTTTTTTAGATAAATCTCCTTTTGCCACGGCAGTTGTTACCTCGGCAATATTACGTACCTGTCCAGTCAAGTTAGATGCCATTTGGTTCACCGAATCCGTTAAATCTTTCCAAACCCCGCCGACACCTCGAACACGTGCCTGACCTCCAAGTTTTCCTTCGGAACCAACCTCACGAGCCACACGCGTTACCTCAGAAGAGAACGAGTTCAGCTGATCCACCATCGTATTGATTGTGTCTTTTAGTTCCAGGATTTCTCCTTTTACGTCAACGGTAATTTTTTTCGAAAGATCTCCTTTTGCTACCGCGGTAGTTACATCGGCGATGTTACGTACTTGCCCGGTTAAGTTCGATGCCATTTGATTTACCGAATCGGTCAAATCTTTCCAAGTTCCACCAACACCTTTTACTTGTGCTTGACCGCCTAGTTTTCCTTCGGTACCAACCTCACGTGCCACACGGGTTACCTCAGAAGAGAAAGAGTTCAGCTGATCCACCATCGTATTGATGGTATTTTTTAATTCCTGAATTTCCCCTTTTACGTCAACGGTGATTTTTTTAGATAAATCGCCTTTTGCTACGGCTGTTGTTACATCGGCGATGTTACGAACTTGCCCCGTAAGGTTAGAAGCCATTTTGTTTACCGAATCAGTCAAATCTTTCCAAACTCCACCAACGCCTCGAACTTTTGCTTGACCTCCCAATTTTCCTTCGGTACCAACCTCACGCGCCACACGTGTAACCTCCATAGAGAAAAGGTTCAACTGTTTTACCATTGCATTAACCTCTTTTGCAATTCGGAGGAATTCTCCCTGAAGCGGATTTCCCTCAATCGACAAAGGCATTTCTTGAGAAAGGTTTCCCTTTGCAACAGAGGTAATTACGTGCGCAATTTCAATTGTTGGGTGAACCAAGTCTGAAATCAAAGTATTTACAGAATCAACGCACGAACTCCACGAACCGCGCGCTCCGTCCAAAACAACACGATTGGTTAATTTTCCTTGCTTACCAATACTTTTTCCAACCTTTTGAAATTCAAAAACCATTCTTTCATTCAAGTCAATGATTTCATTCAAAGTATCACAAATGGCTCTTTTTGTGCCATCTTGATCGGTTGGGAATCTTTGTGAAAAATTACCGTTTTTAACCTTCAGCAAAATTTTCAGAAATTCAGCATCACTAAGGATAGATTCCTCAGTTTTGTTTTTCCTGCTTTTGCGCTCTATTTTTTCATCTGTAATGACAGGCAAGGCGATGAGTACTTCACTTTTCGGTATCTTATCGATTGGTTTATTTTTTTTCATAATTGGTAACTCTTTTTGCTGAAGGTTTTGTTTTTGGTTTGAGGAGGGAATTATTTAAGATTGCGGATTTTAGATTTTAGAATTTGGAATTTGGAATTTGATTTTTGAAATTGTTATTGATATTTAGGCATTTTCATTCAATAAAATCTTTCGAAGATGAAATTGTACAAAAGCTTCCATTGAATCCGGTCTTTTTGTATTATCGTTATAATTCAACGGCTTTATGATATAGCCTGAAATTCCTAATTTTTCGGCAGTTACGCGATCGCTTCCTTCTGAAGAAGTGGTCATGATAAAAACCTTCAAATCTTTTAAATTTTCATCGTTTCTCAAGATTTTTAGAAATTCAATTCCGTTCATTTTTGGCATATTGATATCGAGCAAGATTACATCTGGAATTAGCGGATTTTCAGCTTTTCTCAACATTTGGAGCGCTTCAAGACCATTGTATGCGGTATGTAGCACATACTGGATCTCCAATTTTTTTAGGGAACGTTCTACTGAAATCGTATCGAGTTCATCGTCTTCTATCAATAAAATATTAGGCTTTCTCATACTTTTTATTATTTCTCCAGGTGAAAGTAAATTTGGTTCCTTCGCCTAGTTTTGATTCTACATGTATTTGTTCTCCTTGGTCGTCAATGATTTTTTTGACAATGGCAAGTCCAACTCCGGTACTTTCCATTTCGTTTTTCTCTCTCAGCGTCTGGAAAATTTCAAATATTTTTTGATGATATTCTGGATCTATGCCAATTCCATTATCAGCTACTGAAAATTCATAAAATGTACCTACTTTTTGACATCTTATCTCAATACTTTGGTTATCAGATTTTGAGTATTTCACTGCGTTGCTTATTAAATTTGAAAAAACCTGTTCTAGTTTTAGACGCTCTGTAATAAGTTCTGGCAGATTGATAATTTCAAGCTTAAATTCTCTTGGAACAATTGATTGTGCGATTTCGTGAACGAGAATGTTAGTATCAACAAATTCTGGAGTTGTTTTTCTGTTGATTCGCGCGTAGTCTAAAAGGCCATTGATCAAATCTTCCATTCGTTGCGTTCTTTTCGGAATAATATCCAGATATTTTCTGAGAGCAGGGGAGAGTTCGCTTGACAAATCTTCCTCAATCCAACTGATGACATTGTAAATGCCGCGTAATGGTGCTTTTAAATCATGAGATACTACATAGGCAAATTTGTTGAGTTCCTCATTTTTGTTTTCCAGTTCTTGAATATTTTTTTCCAGTCGGCGCGACATGATATTTAAAGATGATGCTAGTGCGCTCAGTTCATCGTTTTTAAAATCTTGTACAATAGTGAAGCGCCCTTTTGAGATCGTATCAGCCACGCGAACCATTGAATTGATTCGTTTCGTAATCATGATTACAATGTATGCCGTACTGCATATTCCTACAAAAACCGTAAGCGTTAAAAATACCAACGAATACGTTCTTGTTTTTTTTAAACTGTGAAGCAACATTTCGCTATGATGTGCTCTGGTTTTATATTCGATTCGCTCAAAACTTCTGAATTTTTTTGTGATCGAATCATTGATGTTTTTGCCAATGTGTTTTTTTAGTTTAGTATCTAAAAGGTATAAATATTCTTTAGGATTTTCTCTTCTAGCGCGTATCAATTGTGATGTATAAGAAAGCCATTCGCTATGAAGAATACTTATTGAATCCAAGATAGAAGCCTGAATGGTATTGCTGTCAATGAGTGTGTGCTGTTCTACAATATAACTTGGAACTTTTTCAATACCGCTGTAATAGGGAGTGAGATAAGTACTGTCATTTGTGAGTAAATAACCTCGAACCGCACTTTGCATTTGTAAAATGGCTCGATGTGTTTTGTTTGAATTTCGGATTACTTCTTCAGATTTTGATAGAAATTCTGAATTTTGATTGACTTTAAGCGATAACCTGTAATTGCTGTACGAATCTGCGGCAGAAAGCAAAATGATGAGCGTGAAGGCCAAAATTATTTGAGTTGATAATTTCATTGTCTTTCTGTTTAAGAAAACCTAGTAAGAATAAATATTCTAAAATTGAACTTGTGTTACATTTTTCGAAAAGTCTCTTAAATACTAAAATGGCTTATAATTTTTTTTAATTCATTGAAATCACTAGGCTTCGAAATGAATTCTTTTGCACCATAATTTCTTGCCTTTATTTTTGTTTCTTCAAATTGCGAAGTAGAAAAAACAATGATTGGTATATCTTGAATGATTTTTTGCGTTTTAATTTCTGCTAAAAATTCAAAACCTGACATGATTGGCATATTCAGGTCAAGAAAAATTATATCAGGATTTAGTTCGTGATGAATCAGCTTTTTGAGTGCTTCACCAGCACTATGCATTGCGGTATAATCAGCATTAGAAACAGCTTGAAGTGCTTCTTTGAAAAATTCGCAATCGTCAATATCATCGTCAATTTGCAATATATTTTTATAAGTCATGGCTTTCTAGTTTTAATTAAAAGATGAAGAATCAATTTCTCTTTTTGAAATCTTTTGAGATAAAGAGAATAGTTAATAATTATTGACAGTTAAAGCCTCGGTTTATTGTACAGAGACTTTTTTGATCATCAAAATAATCTTCATCATTGCAGTGCGGGGGCACAACTGTAATTGGAAATTGAAATTAAAAATAGAATAAAGCGTAACGAAAAGTATAGGTGTTTCATTAGAGTCAAAATTTAGTGTTAAGGCTGCAATGAAAATAAGAAATAAGATTTCTCTTTCTTTTATATAATTTTTTGAAAGTTTTATATAATTATCACTATTACTTTTAATTAAGAATTTTTTTTGTGGGATTTTAAGATGTGTAAAAAAAAGAATCTCCAGGTTTCTAATTGAATAGAAACCCGGAGATAATAAAAAAATAAAACACAAATCTTCTTAGAATGAATATCTAACTCCAAGTTGTCCTTGAAATCTCGACGCTAACTGATCTACAGTGTAAGGTGTTGATGTAGGTTTTTGGAACGTATAAGTTGGGTCTCCTGTAGCAACTCCACCAAGATTTCCTGATTTTGTTAAGCCAAGGCTCGCTGTTGAATTGTAAGTGTTTGGAACGAAATAACTTCTTCCCCAATCTTTGTTGATAAGGTTTCCGATATTTGCCATGCTGAAAGAAATTTGGAATGTACCTACTTTTGCTACATTGATTTCATCCATCAATTTTAAATCTGCTTGAATGTTCCAAGGTGTTGTATCGCCATTTCTTTGCGTGAATGTTCCTCTTCTGCTTTTTAAATAATCATTTCCATTAATAAAAGCTTCATAATCGGCTACTTGTTGCGCTGCTGTCGCAGATGGAACTCCAGCCGAATTTACTCCAATATATTTTGCTGCTTCTGCTGCATCTTTAAAGATATAAGCCAATCCTGCTGCTTGTCCAGTTCCTGCAATTGTTGAATTCACGAATCCCCAAGAAAATGGATTTCCTGATTGTGCATTGAAATAAACATTAGCTGATAATGTATTATTTGAAGCCAATCTTACTCCATAACCAACATTAGAAACAATTCTGTGTTTGATATTAAAGTTTGAAGTAGCCAATTGAGGATTATTAGGCGTTAATGACTGATTCATTTGGAAGTTACTTTCCATAGAATTACGAATTCCGTTTGTAATGTCGCGAGAATCTCCGTAAGTATAAGCCACCATAAAGTTGAAACCAAAATCATAAGTTTTAGAAATCATCTCAGTAATGCTGTAACGGTATCCCTTATTTGTATTTGACAATAAGTAAGCATTAGAAAAAGCAGAATTTATATTAGCAGCATAAATTGGCATTTCGTGCTTTGTATCATAAGAAAAATAAGTAGGATTATCTGTTTTGTTTACTTGTTGGAATTCTAAGTCGCGAATAACTTTTGTGTAAATACCTTCAATTGTAAATTTATATCCATCGATCGTTTTGTCAAAAGCCAATGAATTTCTCAAAACAGCTGGCATTTTGAAATTATTATCAATTAAATCGGCCTGAACTTTTGGAACTGCATCGTGGTAACCGTTAAGCCCGCCAGTTGCCAAAGGATCTCCAGCAGCTGCAACTTGAGCAGGAGTAAGGTTGTTTTTGTCATAACTTCCGTAACCAACACCATCATTGTAATATGCATAACCTAACCAAGCAAAAGGAATTCTTCCTGTAAACACTCCAGAACCACCTCTAATTACAAATGTTTTGTCTTCGTCAACATTGTATGTAAAACCAACTCTTGGAGAAACTAGGGCAGAACCAAAGAAATTGTTTTTAATTTGACTTAATGGCGTATAGGTATAAGTTGTTCCGTAATTAGGGTCTTCTGGAGAGTTTTGTACTTGTGAGCTTAAGTTCGGTTTGTTTGGCAAATCGGTATAATCCACACGTACGCCAGGAACAACTTTTAATTTTGAACCCACTCTTATTTCATCCTGTGCATAAAAACTGTACATATTGATTTTGAATTTTGCATACGGATTATTGAAAATATCATCTCTTGTAGAACCGTCAAAAGGGTAAGTTCCACGAACACGAGTAGGAAGTTTGTTGTAGAAATCTGCAAGAGATTTGTATGAAACTCTTCCGTTAAGGGCATTTACAAAACCGTAATTGATGTCGTAAAACTCGTTGTGTGTACCAAACAAGAAAGTATGATTCCCTGTTTTGTATGTAAGGTTATCAGTGATTTCAGTTGTATTTTGTTTCATGTTGAAAACAGTCGCTTCACGATCATTTCCTAAGAAAATTGTACCACCATTATATCCAATTTCGGTTTGAGGAAACATGATATTGTTGGATTTTGGATCACGATAATCTTTTATAGCCGAATAACTTGCAATAAATGAGTTTGACCATTGGCTGTTGAAATGCGTTTTTAATTCTAAAACCGTACTAATTGCTTGGTTTTTCTGCGTAAAATCCATACTTGCAAATCTAAAGTTTGCAGCATCGCGCTCTAAGTTTGTTGCTTGAGAAACGACAGTATTATTTCGGATTGAAAGTGAGTTTTTCTCGTTGATTTTCCAATCTAATTTATTGAAGAATTTCTGGCTTTTAGAAAAGTTATTATATGCTCCGTAAGTTCCTGGATCAAATCCGTAGTTTGTTTTTACGAATTGCGAAATCTGTTCTGCAGTTGCATTATCAACTAAAGAAGTTATTTTTCCGTTGGCATCTGTTTGTCCCGCATTGTAAAAAACAGGATCTGTTCTTTCAGCATATTCCATGTTGGTAAAGAAGAACAATTTGTCTTTGATAATTGGCAATCCTAATCTGAAACCAATTTGGTAATCTCCAAAAGAGCTTGGCATTTTTGAGCCATCGCCGGCATTATTCGGTCCTGTGATTGCGGCGCTTCGTCCGTAGCTGTAAATAGATCCGCTTACTGTGTTGGTTCCGCTTCTTGTTACGGCATTAACGCTTCCTCCTAAAAAGTTTCCTAATTTAATATCGTAAGGAGCAATATAAACTTGGATATCTTGAATAGCATCTAAACTAATAGAATTTGAACGCGTACTGCTTCCTGGCATTCCAGAAGTTCCAGATTGTCCTCCTAATGAAGGGCTAAAACCAATTGCGTCATTATTAATTGAACCGTCGATTGTTACGTTGTTATATCTGAAATTCGTACCTGCAAAAGAGTTGTTTGAGCTCTGCGGCACTAATTTCGTAACATCCTGAATTCCTCTGTTTATTAATGGAAGGTTGTTTACTTGTTTTTCATTAATGCTTGTACCATTATTTTTAGATGATGGTTTAGAGCTCGTAATTACCACTTCTTCCAATACATTATTATCTGCTTTAGCAAGGACAATTGTTGGCAAATCATTTTCGCCAAGGGCTAAATAAATTTGAGCATTTGAATAATCTTTAGTGTCTTGGCTTTTAATTTCTAATTCGTAAGGACCACCTGCACTTAAATTTTCGAAACTAAATCGGCCTTGTTTGTCTGTCTTTGCTTTGTAAACCGCATTAGTAGGCAAATGCGTTAAAGTAACATCAGCATCGATAACTGCAGTTGTTCCATCGTTGACCTTTGCAGATAACGAGGAAGTTGTAATCTGGGCAAAAATACTTCCTGCAGTGAGAAGCATTAAAGCCGAAAAAATGAGTTTTAGTTTTGTCATGTTATTAGTTTTTATTTTTGACAAATAAACTCGCTTTCTTTTGATTCGATTTAAGGCTTTTGTTAACGAAAAATGAAAAAACGATTCTACGTTAATTTATGATGATTGGTAGGTTATTTAATGAATAAGTTTGTATAGCTTTAAAATCAATGCTTTGCAGAAAATGCCTGAAATAAAGGGATTAGAGGTGGATTTGAATAAGATTAGAGATAGATTAGAGTGTTATGCAAATGTTACCAATTGACAAAATCCGAATTTTTAAATTCGATTACTCCGATTTTTTATTGCTGAAAATTATGGAAACAAAAGAGAAAAACTAGTTCCTTTTTCCAATTCAGAATCTACAATTAAGGTAATGTGATGACGTTTTAGAATTTCCATAGTTATAAAAAGTCCCAAACCTTGACCTTTTATATGTCGTGTACGATCGCTTCTAAAAAAGAGATCAAAAATGTTTTCTTTGTCTTTTTCGGCAATTCCAGAACCTTGATCGACTATTTTAAGCAAAAGCTTTCCGTCTTTTTCAAAAGCAACAATAGTAACAGGTGAAGGAAATGAAAATTTTATCGCGTTATCTACGATATTATATAGAGCGGTAAAAAGCATGTGTTTATTGGCATGAACCGAAAGTAATTCTTCATTTTCAAGCTCTTCTAAATTAACAGAGATTTTCGACCCAGGATATTCGATTGCCTTTTTTTCCAAAACATTCCATATAATCTCGTCAATCCTAACGGTTTCCATTTGTTCTGGTTCAGCAAGTTGTAATCCTGATAAAACTAAAAGCCCGTCTAAAATAGATTTAAGCTGAAAGGTATCTTTTCGAAGTGATTTTAGCAATTCTTCATATTGCTCATTCGTTCTTGGCTGTTGCAATGAAACGTCAATATCTCCTATGATTACGGTAAGAGGCGTTTTCAGTTCGTGCGATGCATTTTTAAGAAAATTATTCTGAATGGTAATACCGTTTTCTAATCTTTCTAAAAGATAATTAAAAGTTGTGATTAGTTCTTTGATTTCATCTTTTCCGCTCGCTGTTGGCATTTCTAGCCTCGAATGCAGATTTTCAGTTGTAATCGTGTTTACTTTTGCAATAACATCTTCAAAAGGCCTAAAAGTTTGTTTGGCCAAAAATCTTCCTAAAAAGAAATTAAGCGGAATTACGACTAAATAAGAGAGAATGAAAATTAAGCTCAAAACATCCAATTGTCGTTCTCCAACCGCATCAATTCCTGAAACCACAATAATAAAATCACCTTGATTATCTTGATAAAATAAGCCAGTGAATTGCCTGTTTTCTTTAGTAAAATGTAAAATTCGGTTTTTAGAAATGGCTTTTAATTCCTTATCAGTTAATTTGATATTGATGCCGTCACGAAGGTATAATTCCTTGGTTTTTGCATTATATATTCGGATGGTTTGATTGGTGATTTTTTTATACTGAATTTCTATTCTTTGGTAACGTGAACTATCTATCTTAGTAATTTCATCTTTTTCAAAATAGAAAAAAGCAGTGATTAAAGCACTATCTTCAAGTCTTTCATAATATAAATCTTGTCTGTGGGTTTTAAAAAGCAAGAATGATCCTGTCAGCACAAGACCAACAATAAAAGCAAATAGCAGTGTAGAATTTACCGATAATTTGGTTTTAAGATTCATTAACCTTGTTTTTGAGCATATATCCAGTTCCTTTTACCGTATGAATAAGCGGAGTAGGGAAATTTTTGTCTATTTTGTTTCGCAGATAATTGATATAAACATCGACTGTATTGGTATTCATATCGAGATCAATATTCCAAACTGCTTCGGCAATTGCAATTCGCGATAAGGCTTTTTCGCGGTTTTTCATAAAAAAAATCAAAAGCTTTAATTCTCGCGATGAAAGATTAAGTTCTTTTCCGTCACGCGACGCACTTTGTTCTTTCATGTTAATTTCAATTCCAGCATAAGATTGGAAATCTAAAATTCCGTTGCTAAATTCGGAACGACGAAGTTGTGCATTAATTCGTGCCAAAAGTTCTTCAAACAAAAATGGTTTTGCTAGATAATCATCGGCACCAGCCTGAAGCCCTTTTACTTTTTCGTGAGGAGTGTCTAGCGCGCTGAGAATAAGGATTGGTACAATTACTTTTCTGCTTCTCAAGATTTCACAAACTTCAAAACCAGTGATGTCCGGAAGCATGATATCTAAAATAATAATGTCATAAGTGTTTTCCATTACTTCATTAATGGCGTCAAACCCCTTATTGACATTTTTAACTTGGTAAAGTTGTTCTTCAAGTCCTCTGATAATGAAAGAGGCGACTCTTGGATCGTCTTCCACTAATAATATTTTATTCATATCGCTAAAGTGCAAATATTTGTTATGGCAAGGTAGTAATTGTTTTGATGCAGTATTTGGATTATTTGGAAAAAAAATGTTATGATTTAGAAAAAAGAGTTAAAGTGTTTTTATGGCCTTCGCTATAAATTCATATTTAAACTTTGTACTTTTGCCTCTATGAATGACAACTTTGTAAACGAGTATTTTGGCATAGGAATACAAAATGGCAAAACGCCTGAAAATTTAGGAGTTTTGTGGCGATCGGCTCAAAATATGGGCGCTACCTTTATTTTTACTATAGGTAATCGATATGCAAAACAAGCATGCGATACACATGACGCCGTAAAATCAATTCCTTATTTTCATTATGAAACTTTTGAAGCTTTCTTTGAAAATTTGCCTAAAGGAGCACGACTAGTTGGTGTGGAATTAGCCGATAGAGCTTCTGACTTAGAAACTTTTGAACATCCGAGAAGATGCGTTTATTTATTAGGAGCCGAAGATCATGGCTTATCTAAGAAAGCGATGGATAAATGCCATCATTTAGTAAAATTTAAATCAGAAAAAAGTCTAAATGTTGCCGTGGCTGGAACTATCATTATGTATGACAGAAATTTATCGAAGCCGCGTTCTTAAAATAAAGTCTTTTTAGAGACGCTGTTGTGAATCACTTTTCTTATCGATTATTTTTTTATTTGTAAGTGTTTAATAGCTAGGTTTTTTCGTATATTTATGTTGCAATAAATAAAGAATAGAACTATGCGAAAACACTACTTTCTTTTATTTGTTTTGTTGACCTTACTTTCCACTAAAGGAATTTCACAAACTAATTATAGTCTTCAAAAATCCCTCCAAACCGCTAAAAAAAATAATCTCGTTCTCAAAGGCCAATATTATGATGTTGATATTGCGGAAAGTGATATAGTAACGGCGAAATTAAGACCAAATTTAATTTTAGGATTCAACTATATTGGCATTGCGACAGAAAAAAATTATGCACCTAATACAGGTTTTTTTAATAGTGCCAATACGCAAACGAATGTACAATTGGGCAAAGTTTTTCAGCTTGCAGGAACACGTAAGAATAAAATTGAGTTCGCAAGCCAAAATTCGGTACTGACGCAAAAAAATTACAATGAAATAGAGCGTAATCTTTTTCAGGATGTAGGTTTGAAATGGGTTGATGTGTGGGCCGCGCAAAAACAATTGGAAATAGTAAAAAGAGCAAGCAGTAACTTAGATAGCTTGGTTATTATAAATAAAGTACGCTTAAAAAATCAGGTAATTACAGAAACAGATTTAAATCGTACCACACTGCTGGCTAATCAATATGTATTAGAAATAAAAAAAGCAGAACAAAATTTAAAGAACGAACTACTCAGCCTTAAATACTTACTGGGAACTCAGGAAGAAATAAATATTGATTCTAACGATGATTTTGTATTTGTCCTGCCTTCTAATTTGGAAGATTTTTTACAGGAAGGTTTAGATAAACGAACAGATGTTTTGGCTTCTAAATCAATTGTAGATGTTGCTAATACGAATATCAATCTTCAAAAATCGTTAGCATATCCTCAGCCCGAGCTGGGACTAATTTACAACCCACAAAATACAATTCCCTATGTTGGTTTATATGGTACAGTCGAGCTTCCTTTTTTTTCAAGAAATCAAGGTGAGATAAAAAAATCAAGTTTTCTAAAACAACAAGCCCAGCAAAATCTGGAAGCAACACAAGTTTTAATTCGGACAGAAATAACTAATGCTTTTAATGCTTACCAGACTCAAAAAAGCAATCTTGAGAATTTTAAAGGATTGCTTTCCAGATCAGAGAATATTTTAAAGAGTGTAAAATATTCTTATCTGAGAGGCGGTACGACTATTATCGATTTTCTTGAGGCGCAACGGAGCTGGCTCGACATACAGCAACAATATTATGATTCGATGCAAGAATACAGAAGGAGCTATATAAAACTATTATACGCCTCAGGTTTAATAAATCAAATAGCGCAATAATGATTTGAAGCAACTGTAGAACCATTAAAACCCAATACTATTTACATATGAAACATTTAATAAAGTATAGTGGCATTATAGTATTATTTCTTTACGCCTGTAGCGGAAAAGAAAAGAAGCAAGACCAGGTAGTAAACAACTTGCCACAGGTAACGAATAACGGAAGAACGATTGTATTTCCGACTGACAGCAGTGCCGTTTTCTTCGAAACAGAATCTATAGGCAATTCGGTTCTTAATAATCAAATTATGGCTCCTGCAAAAGTTTCTGCTACGGTTATGAAATCGCAGGAAGGAGCATCGCAAAATATTATTTTATTTGAAAATCCTGATTTGGCCGCTAGTTACACACAGTTGATTCAACATTTGGCTAATATCAATCAAATTCAGAATAAAAATATTAAGCAAAAGCAAATAGAGGTCGATCGAGCTAAAGACTTGCTGGCTCACGGTGCGGCAACAGGCAAAGATTTGCTTGAGGCGCAGACTGCATTATCTGTAGAACAAACCAATTTGGCTAATGAAAAAGCAGCTTTGATCGAGTATGAAACAAACTTGAAAGCAGGCGGATTTGAACCTGAGGCTCTCAAAAAGGCAAAAGCAGGGACATCTTTTATTATTTGTGATATTCCGGAGAATCAGATAAGCAGAATAAAAAGCGGAGATAACTGTACAGTACAATTTACAGCTTTTCCGAATGAAAAATTCTCTGGAAGAATTGATGATATTGCTGATATGATTGATCAATCTACAAGAATGGTTAAACTGCGCATTAGCCTAAACAATGCAAGCGGTAAGTTTAAGGCAGGTATGTTTGCGAATGTTTCTTTTGGTATAAGCGAAGGCGATAACATCAGTATCGATAAAAATTCATTGGTTACCGTTCAGGCAAAAAATTATGTTTTTGTAAAAAAAGGTAGTAAAAATTTTGAACGGACAGAAGTTACTATAGGAAATCAAATTGGAGACAGAATTGTTGTTTATAATGGTTTAATGAGTGGTGATGCTATAGCCGTTAAAGGCGTTATGCAACTAAAAGGGCTCAGTTTTGGGTATTGAAAACAAAGATTATGTCTTTAAAAACAAGTGAAAATAGAATCGGCTAACACTTTAAAAAGAAAACAATGATTCAAGCACAAGTATACATAGATAAAGATGAGTTAAAAGGAACACAGCCTTTATACGAATACATTTTACGATTTTTGATTGAACACAAAATTATGGGAGCAACTGTGTTTCATGGCAAATTAGGATATGGAGCCAGTCGCTATCTTAACAGACCTCATGATTTGTTCAGTTTTGATAAAATACCATTACTGATCAATTTTATAGATGAAGATGAAAAAGTAAAATCGGCGTTAACTGCTTTGAGAAAAGTATATAAAGGAGGTTTTATAGTGACGAATCAAGTAGAAAAATGGTAAACAGATGATCAAAAATTTACTAATATTCAGTCTTCGTAATCGATGGGTCATAATTGCAATTAGTGTTGTATTAATGGCAACAGGTTTTTGGTGTTTTACCAAATTAAAAATAGAAGCTTATCCAGATATTGCAGATACGAATGTAATTATAGTAGCACAATATGACGGTAGAGCAGCTGAAGAAGTAGAACAACAAGTTACCATTCCTATTGAAAGAGCTTTGCAGAATACGCCAAATGTTTTAGATCGAAGAAGCAGAACTATTTTTGGATTATCAGTTGTACAGCTTACTTTTAAAGATGGAACCGATGATTATTTTGCGCGCCAGCAAGTGACAGAACGTCTTACAGAAGCTGAATTGCCAGATGGTGTTACGCCTTCATTAGCACCGCTTTCTACCGCGGTTGGTGAGATTTTCAGATACGTGGTAGAAGCTCCATCAAACTACAGTCAGGCTGAGCTTAGAGATCTTCAGGATTGGGTTATAAAACCTGCTTTGTTGCAAGTTCCGGGAATTGCGGATGTAACTACTTTTGGAGGACCATTGAAACAATTTCACATTATTACTTCGCCAGAAAAACTGAGAAAATATAATCTTACGCTGAAAAATGTAATGGATGCGGTAGATGCCAATAATCTAAATACGGGCGGAAATATTATTGAAAGAGGCGGACAAGGTTTTGCAGTGCGCGGATTGGGAGCAATTAAAACGGAGCGAGATATTCAAAATATTGTTCTTAAATCTGAAAGCGGCGTTCCTGTTTTTGTTCGCGATGTTGCAACTGTAGAAATCACGCCACCACCGCCAAGTGGAGTTATGGGATATACGGTTACTCAAGACAAAAAAGATGTAAGCAGTGGTGTTGAAGGCATTATTTTGTTAAGACGATATGAAAATCCAAGCGAGGTTTTAAAATTGTTAAAAGAAAGAATGGCCGAACTACAGGAGAATGATTTGCCTCAAGGGGTAAAACTGCGCCCTATGTACGACAGAACGTTTCTGATAGATCATTCGCTTGAAACGGTTGCGCATACTTTATTTGAAGGAATTTCTATTGTAATCATATTGTTGATTTTATTTCTTGGAAGTGTCAGAAGTGCATTGGTTGTAGCCTTGACGATTCCGTTTTCATTATTATTTGCTTTTATTTTAATGAGACTAACAAATATTCCTGCCAATCTGCTTTCGCTTGGAGCAATAGATTTCGGAATTATTGTAGACGGTGCCTGCTTAATGGCGGAACATCTTATACGGAAATACAGAACAGCCACACCAGAAGAAAAACAAGATGGGATTGTTCAAATCACACTACAAGCGGCCCAAGAAGTTGGAAGAGAAATTTTCTTTTCTGTAACCATTATCATCTTGGCTTATATGCCTATTCTTTTAATGACTAGAGTAGAAGGGAAATTGTTTTCTCCAATGGCTTTAACTTTGGCTTTTGCGGTTATTGGTTCAATGCTTGGAGCACTTACTTTTATTCCTGTCTTGATTTCGTTTGTTTATAGAAAAGCGATGCTTGACATAGATAAACCAATAAAAGAACACAAAAATGTGGTGTTGGATTATTTGACTAGAGCTTATGAAAAAACATTATCAAAGTTTTTAAATAATTACAAAAAAACGACAGTCATTGGTTTCTCTATTGTGGCAATATTTATTTTATGCGGCTTGAAATTAGGAACCGAATTTTTACCGACATTAGATGAAGGATCAATTTTTTTAAGAGGAAATTTTCCAGCAGGGATTTCGATACAAGAAAATGCCAAATACGCTCCTAAAATCAGAAAAATAATCGCTAAATATCCACAAATATCTTACGTAATAACACAAACCGGACGTAATGATGATGGTACCGACCCGTTTCCTGCCAATAGAAATGAAATTTTAGTTGGATTAAAAGATTACAAACTCTGGAGTGATACGATTGCCAAAAAAGATTTGGTCGAAATAATAAAAAATGATCTGCGACAAGAAATTCCGTCAGTACAATTTTCTTCGGGACAGCCTATTATTGATCAGGTTATGGAAATTGTAAACGGAAGTGCAGCAGATCTCGCAGTTTCTGTGGTAGGAGATGATTTGGAAATGATGAGAAAGAAGGCAGAAACAATTGCACAAATTGCTAAAAATACGCAAGGTGCGGATAATGTTAATATTGAACAAGAAGGGGAGCAAGAACAATTAGCAATTGATATCAATAGAGAGCAAGCTGCGAGATTTGGAATTAATGTGGCCGACATTCAAAATATGATTGAGGTAGCAATTGGCGGAAAAACAATTTCAACTTTATACGACGGAGCAAAACGTTATGACATTGTAGTTCGTTTTTTGCCTCAATACAGAAACTCTATTGATGCTATAAAAGAGATTTTAGTGCCATCTTCAAATGGTGCTTTAATTCCAATGAATCAATTGGCAAACATCCATTTTGTTGAAGGTCAAACAAATATTTATCGTTATGGAAGCAAACGCATGATTACGGTAAGAACTAATATTAAGGGAAGAGATCAGGGAAGTTTTGTGAAAGAATTACAAGATAAAGTAGGTAAAAATGTAACTGTGCCGAAAGGATACAGTATCATTTATGGAGGACAATATGAAAATCTCGAAAGAGCTGGAAAACAATTGGCATTTACTATTCCATTAACGATCATTATGGTTTTCTTGTTTCTTTTCATGCTTTACAAAAATTTTCAGCATACTATGATTACCATGAGTTGTATTTTGTTTGCATTAGGAGGCGGCATTATGGCTTTGCTTCTTAGAGGGTATTATTTTAATGTTTCTGCCGGTGTTGGTTTTGTTAGCATTTTTGGAATTTCAGTAATGTCGGGTGTACTACTTGTGTCAGCTCTCAATAGAAAAACTTTGTTTAAGAAAGATGATTTACAGGAAAATGTACTTACAGCTTCAAAAGAACAACTACGAGCTTTGTTGTCGATTCTGGTTGTCGCAATTGTAGGCCTTATTCCCGCCGCGACATCTTCAGGAATTGGTTCCGATGTGCAACGACCACTTGCAACAGTAATTATTGGTGGCTTGACGAGTACATTATTTTTTGCACCCATATTGATTCCTCCTTTATATTTTTGGATGAATGAAAGAAAGATGAAATGAAATTCAAAAACTTTAAAAATTAAAAACTGAATTCGTATATTGTTTTACCAAAATAACTATGCCAATTGGTAGACTTTAAAATGATTGACTTTAAACGTTTTTCAATTGGTTTTAATAGAAATATCTAGATTATGAAAAAATCATTAATGCTCTTCATTGCATTCTTAGCTTTTACAGCTTGTTCAAAACATCAGGAGAAAAAAAATGTTGCCATCACAGGAATAGATTCCACGCTGCGACCAGGTAATGATTTTTTTAAATATGTAAATGGCAAATGGTATGATTCTGTATCAATACCTGCATCTCAAGCCGGAGTTGGTGCCTACATGTTTATGAATTTCCCACAACGCATTCGTATGCAAGGAATATTAGATAGTATTTCGAAGAGCAAGAATCCAGAAGGAAGTATAGAACAAAAAGTAGGAGATTTTTATGCATCTGGTATGGACACAGTAACCATTGACAAACGTGGTTTTGAACCTATCAAACCGGTACTTGCCAAAATTGAGGCAATTAGTGATCTGCCGTCTTTAATGAACTTTGTTGTCAATCAAGCAAAAGTAGGTAATTCTTCTATTATCGCTTTTGGAGTGTCACCCGATGATAAAAATAGTAAAATGAATATTGCTCAAATCTATCAAACGGGTCTTGGTTTGCCAGATAGGGACTATTATTTCAAATCAGATTCATCAACTGTTGCAATACAGCAAGCGTACAAAAAATATCTTAGTGCCATATTTCAACTAACAGGAAATAACGCTAGTGAAGCTAAAAATAATGCTGATTTGGTTTATGATATTGACAAGCAACTTGCTGTTTCACATAAAACGAAAGTGCAACTTAGAGATGTGCAGGCCAATTATAATAAAACAGCCGTTGCAGATCTTGTAAAAAAACATCCAAATATTGATTGGGCTACTTTTTTAAAAAACTTAGGAGCTCAAACCGATTTCATTAACGTATGCCAGCCGGCCTATTATGATGCTCTTAATAAGCTCTTAAAAACTATTCCAATTAACAATTGGAAAGTTTATTTGAAAGCAAATTCTATAGAAAGATATGCAGATGATTTAAGCAAACCATTTGTCGATGCTTCATTCGAGTATACTAAAGTGCTTTCTGGTCAAGCTGTTCAGAAATCTCGTGGCGAAAAAATGGCTAATGTTATTGACAATTACCTAGGCGAAGCGTTGGGCGAATTGTATGTAAAGAAATATTTTTCAGAAGATGCTAAAAAACGCATGTTGATTCTCGTGAATAATTTGCAAAAAGCTTATGCGAAAAGAATTGATAAATTAGATTGGATGAGTCCTGTCACGAAACAAAAAGCTAAAGAAAAATTGTTTGCCATTACCAAGAAGATAGGATATCCAGATAAATGGAGAGACTATAGTAATGTGCATATCACTAGAAACACTTATTTTGAGAATATGGTTTCGGCTTCTACTGCTGCATATCAATTTCAATTAGGAAAAATAGGCAAGCCAGTCGATAAATCAGAATGGTATACCACAACTCCAACAGTTACTGCATATAACAACCCTACAGCAAATGAAATTGTTTTTCCTGCAGGTATTTTGCAAGCCCCATATTTTGACAATAATGCAGATGATGCACTTAATTATGGAGGAATTGGAATGGTGATAGGCCATGAAATAACGCATACTTTTGATGATCAAGGTGCTCAATATGATAAGGAAGGCAACTTAAAAAACTGGTGGACAAAAGAGGATTATGCAAAGTTTAAATCAAAAATACAGCAGGTTATCAATTTGTATAGTACTTATACTGTTCTAGATGGTTTGCATGTGAACGGTGCAATGACTGTCGGAGAAAATACGGCAGATATTGCTGGATTAGCCGTTGCTTACGATGCTTTTAAAATGACAGAACAAGGAAAAGGAAATACAAAAATTGATGGTTATACTCCAGATCAACGCTTTTTTATTTCATTGGCAAGAATATGGAGAGTAAAAATGAAAGATGAATTCCTTCGTTTGTGGATTAATAATAATCCGCATTCTCCACCAAATTGGCGTGTTAACGGTTCTTTAATGAATACAACACCTTTTTACAAAGCATTTGATGTAAAACCTGGAGATAAAATGTATCTGCCAGAGAAAGATAGAATAACGATTTGGTAATCACTAATAGACAAAAAAAGATGAGCTCAAATGCTCATTTTTTTTTTATGTTTTCATTTAATAAACCGCCACATCCCAGACATTCGACATACGTGCTTTTCCAGAAGGTCCTTCTATATCTAGTATCACAATATATTTGCCGGCATTCTTATATTCATGAACAGGATTTTGCTCATTAGAACTTGTACCATCTCCAAAATCCCAATGCCATTTTGTAATGTTGCCTTTGCTTTCGTCTATAAATGACACCTGTCGTTTGTTCATGTTTGTTATTTTAAAAGACCATTTTGCATCAAATGATTTTTGATATTTTTGTTCAAGTGGCTGTAAGGTAAAAATAGTTCCAAGGCTTGAATTGCCATACATTTTGTGGTTTTTAGATAAATTCCAAAAACCTTTTTTCTTTTCATCATTTACATCATCATAATCGATTACTGCCCAAGTTAGCCCAATTTTTTTGTTATCATATAAATTAGATTCCACAGCTCTTTCTGGTCCTTCTGTGCCCGCATAATCAAATGGTGTAATCCAAAATTCTGCAATCAGTTTTCCTGGTTCGCCCGGCTTAAAGTTATAGGAATAGGCGATATTTGAATAAGGCATATTTTTGATCCATGGTTGACTGCCCCATACCAGTGCCCAGTCTTTGCCAACAGCTGGCGTAAAAATGTGATAATTCTGCGCATGTACGCCGTGAAAATCAAAATAACGTTGTCGCCAAGAAAGATCTTGATTCAAATGTTGCTGATCAGTTAATGGTCCGCCAGAGAGATCGCCATCAACAATTATTTCAAAAATATCATTATGGAGGTCAGGTAATGAAAAATCCCAATAATCATCATAAGCTTCATATAAAAAGTAAAGTCGGTTCAAGCCTTTTACCCACGCAACACGTACTTTTACATCTAGATTTTTAGGATCTGTTTTTGGGTATTGCTTTGAATCATCCCATAATTGGTCGGTACCTACAATATATTCTGCAGGAAAAGTATCCCAATCATCTGTATTGCCATCAATTCTAGGGATCATATTGGCGGGGAATTGATATATTTTGTATCCTCTATCTTCTTGAGCAAATGTCTTTGAACCAAAGAAAAGAAAGATGCCGCATAACAAGAGAAATTTGTTTTTCTGTAACATAATGACTTTTATTTTAATATGTTTTTGTTGCTGTTTTTTGAATTTCAATATCTTTAAATGGCTTGCTGTCTTTAATGGAGAACTCACTAACATCTTTCAATAAAAGGTTTTCGGATTTTTGATTTAGAGGTACATTTATATTCCGCATTCTCATATTATTTATGTCTGTAAGCATTATTGCAGGACGAGTTTCTTTACCAAGCAAATAAAGATTAATATTGTTAAGTTCAATGTTTTTGGCATGACGAATGAAAAATCCATATACGGGCAATATTCCAAATTTTTGTGGTTCTGGATACGCTTTTTCAAATTCAGGAACCTCTTGCTGAATGTTGGTTTCCGAAGAATCAAGAGGTCGATACCAGATACTTATATTACTAAGACGAATGTCTTCAATTGGATGATCAGGAATACCGCTTATAAGCGTAGCAAAACGAGAATCGGCATTATAAACATTTATGTTGCTGATGTTTATACGACGCAATGCGCCCAAAGGTGTATCATCCGGGGCCCTCATACGTCCGCCAAGGCGCAAGAAAATAGGGGAGTTTATAATATCGCGCATTGTTATATTTGTAATGGTCACATCTTCTAATAGGCCACCATCAACTGTTTCAAGCGCAAGTCCGCGACAGTATTCAAATATGCAATTGCTTATCGTAATGTTTTTAAAACCGCCGTTTGATTCGGTTCCAAATTTGATTCGTCCCGTTGGACCTTCTTTGTCTGGTACTAAATGGGCTTCATTACGTAAATAGGTGCCATTGTAAAAAGTACCACGATCAAAACCGCTTACACTGCAATTTGTTATAGTTACATTTTCGGTTGGACGTGCATAGCCTAATGCGTATGAACTTTTAAGACAAATTCCATCATCCCATGGAGAATTTACAGTGCAGTTTGATATGCGGACATTTTTGCAACAGTCAACATCGATCCCATCTCGGTTGGTATCAATTTTCAGGTTGTCGATCGTGAGATTGTCAACGCCAGTAGCAAGTATACCAAAATGACCGCCATATAGTATGGTAAAATCTTTCAAAATTACATTTCGGCAAAGCTTAAGTGCAATTGCCTTATTCCCTATAGGTGCCTTGTAAGGTCCTCCGCGCGTTAATCCTTGTCCATGAATTATTCCTGGACCCAAAATTGAAATGTCTTCCAGATTTTCGCCCCATATTAAACTATTATGCCAATGGCTATGTCCAAAATCTTGAAATTTATCATTTGAGGCAGGCTCTGGCGCATCATAACCGATCTCGCCATCAGGCAAAGCACCAATAATTGTTGCACCTTGGTCCAAATAAAGTGCAATATGACTTTCGAGACGGATAGAATAGCTTAGGTAAGTACCTGCTGGAAAATAGACTGTACCACCGCCGGCTTTTGAAGCAGCTTGTATGGTGTTGTTTATAGCGCTGGTATCAAGTGTGTTTCCGTCTCCTTTTGCGCCATAAGACTTAACGTTGAAGGCTGTTTCGGGAAATGCCCAACTACTAGTAAGTACAGCGAAAAATAAACTCACGCCCAAAATGAATCTAGATGAAAGAAATGATAAAACAGCAAATGGGATTTTCATATCACAAGAAAAAATAAGGTATAATAGTTTGTAATGTAGTTGTTTATTTAGAAACAAATATCCTGCACAATCCTGCTTGCTAAAGTTTCTCTTTAAAGCATTCAGATTATTTAGAGAAAATCTAGTAGAATTTTGAATTTGAATGCCACTTTTTTGTTTTTAAGTGGCACATAATCAGTTATGTTTTTATTCATTTCTCACATTTTTTTTCTTTCAATTTTAAATTTCCATAGTTAAAATTTTGATTTTATAAAAAATGTCTTACTAGTAGTCAAATAGTCCATCATAATAATTAAATAGACCATTTTTTTTAAGTATGCGATAAAATATGTTTGTCAAATATTAAAAAATAATTAAGACTTCATTAACAATTGTGGAAGATGAGGTTTTTTTTAAAAGAAATTACTAAAACGTTATAGTTTCTTAATTAGAAGATACTTGTTTAGATTTTAGTTTTTCAAAAATGTTTATGAGTTTAAAAGGAAGGCTTATGAAGAGAAAGTAAAATCAATATTGCGATTTATTAAGAGTAAATCAAAAATGTCTTGAACATTTTGATAAGTGAGAAAAAAATTAACTAACCAATATTTGTATGAAAAGAATGTACATTAATTATTATTGCATGTCCCAAAACCAACCCCGAAAAAAGGGAGGACATGTAAATTCATGTAAAACAATTTTTTTGAGTATAGCAATGATTTTGTTTTCGTTGCTGTCTTTTGCTCAAAGTAAAAATGTTGTTACTGGAGTAGTAACAGATTCTAAAGGTTTGGCAATACCTGGTGTTTCAGTAATGATTCAGGGATCCAAAACAGGCACTTCGACTGATTTTGACGGAAAGTATACTTTACAGAACGTAAAATCGGATGATGTCATAGAATTCACTTTTATAGGCATGGAATCTTATGCAGTTAAAGCAGGAGGACAAAAAACAATAAACGCTACTTTGAAAGAAACCACATCAAATCTTAATGAAGTTGTTGTTGTGGGATTTGGTACACAAAAGAAATCTAATTTGACTGGAGCAGTATCTCAAGTTAAAATGGATGAAGTATTAGGAGATCGTCCTGTAACAACAGTTGCGGCGGCGCTTCAAGGAGCTGTGCCTGGTCTAAATATTACTAATGCGGCAACGCCGGGAGTGGCAGCGACTTTTAATATTAGAGGAGTAACTTCGATTAATAGTAATGGTGGTGGAGCATTGGTTTTGATTGATAATGCCGAAGGTGACGTGAATATGTTGAATCCGGAAGATGTTGAATCAGTTTCTGTCCTTAAAGACGCCGCTTCAACAGCAATTTATGGAGCTAGAGCGGCATTTGGGGTAGTGCTTATTACCACTAAAAAAGCGAAAAAGAATTCAAAAACTGTATTTAGTTACAACAATAACTTTGCTTATACTCGACCAATCAATCAGGTAGAGCAAGCTCCGATTGCTGATATTGTTCATACTATGGCAAATTGGAGCAATACGCCATTAGTGGGAGGGCCAACGAAACAGAATTTGGTGCTTTGGGAAAAATATATCAGAGATTATAATGCAGATCCAGTTAATTTCTTAAATAATAATCCGGGAAAATTTCAGGCAGAAGGAAGATTTTTACCATCGGCTGATCCTCAAAGTTATTATTATCTGAAAGATACAGATATTCAAAATGGAATATTTGATAATCATGGAGTGCAAAAGATTAATAATTTCGGAGCACAGGGAGGTTCTGAAAAAATTACATATCGTTTATCTTTTGGTACAGTCAATAATGACGGTCCGCTTATTACAGATAAAGATAATTATGAAAGGTATAATTTAGGTTCTTATGTAAGTGCTGATTTAGCGAAATGGATTAATACTTCTTTAGATTTTAAGTATAATACTTCAAACAGATCAATTGTGTCTTTAGGCCCGATCTACAGACAGTTGCCTAATTTTACTCCAGTTGATACAGCAGTGCCAAAATCAACTGATTTAAATGGTCCAACTTATATATTCTCTGCGCCTCAGAATTATATTAAATATGGAAATCCTGAGCAGTACGCAAGAAAGGAAACTAGAATTTTTTCTCGTACTGTCTTAACGCCATTCAAAGGTTTTGAAGGAGTTCTGGAATACACTATGGATGATTTTTACAACGATTATAAATATTTTTCGAAAAGTACTGACTACATGGAAACCAATATGTTGGTAACGCCTTCTTCGCAAACACCAACTTATTTTAATAATAAAAGCAATAGCCAGTACCGTTCTTTAAATGCTTACATAACTTACGCATTTCAGAGTCCAAGTGGAGATCATAAATTTAAGTTGCAACAAGGTTTTTCTCAAGAAAGAACCTATTACGAAGCATTGAATGTTAATCGTAAAGAGATGATAAATAGTGATTTGCCATCTATTAGTACTGGGGTTGGAGAAACAATTGCTGATGATGCTTTTATTGATAAATCAATTCGTAGTACTTTTTACAGAGTAACCTACAACTATAAAGACAAATATCTTTTGGAAGCTAATGGTCGTTACGATGGTTCTTCAAAATTTCCAAAAGAAACTAGATTCGGATTTTTCCCTTCTTTTTCTGCAGGATGGCAAGTTGCTAAAGAGAGTTTCATGACATGGAGTAATTCTTGGCTAAACGAATTTAAACTTCGTGCTTCTTGGGGACAAATTGGAAACCAAAATATTATCATGAGAAACAGCGCAGGCAACTGGGAAGAAGTTGTTTACGGATATTCTCCAAAGATGGATTCAAGCAGAGCGCCATGGTTGGTAGGTACTACGCAACCGGCAACACTTAGTTTGCCACCTTTAGTACGTCAGGATTATACATGGGAGACTGCGGAAACAACAGATTTTGGAGTTGATATGTCTTTCTTAAAAAATCGTTTGCAACTATCTGCTGATTACTATATCCGTAAAACAAAGGGAATGCTAGCGCCGGGTATGGAATTGCCAGCGGTTGTTGGGGCAACAGCGCCACTTCAAAATACAGCTGATTTAGAAAACAAAGGTTGGGAAGCTTCTGCAAGTTGGAGAGATAAAATTGGCAAAGTGGGGTATTATGTTGGATTCAACGTGTACGATTCGCAAGTAGTTATCACTAAATATAATAATGCAGCAGGTTTGTTGACAATTGATGGTGCGGGAAATAATACTTCATACTATGTAGGTCAAAAAATAGGAGAAATCTGGGGGTACAGAAATGATGGGTATTACACTGTTGAAGATTTTAAAGATACATCTACATGGGCGCTTAAAGACGGGGTGACTTCTATTAAAGGAACGGCAGTTCGTCCAGGAGATGTGAAATATAAAAACTTGGCTGATAATGGAACTTCGGTAGCGAATCAAATTGATCCAGGAGTTGGAACCACTGCTGATGCAGGAGACAGACAAGTAATAGGAAGTAACGCCGCTCGTTATTCTTACGGTATTAACGGTGGAGTAAATTACGCTGGATTCGACTTTTCATTCATTATGAATGGTGTTGGAAAAAGAGATGCTTGGGTGTCAGACATGTTGCATTTTCCTCTTGTTGACCGTAATTTCTCAACAGTATATTCGCATCAGTTAGATTATTGGCAACCAATTGACGCTGCAAACGGAAATTGGCAACCAATCAATCCAAATCCGGAATATCCACGTCTTTATAACGAAAATGCAAATGTGGTAAGCAATACCAGAATTCAAGATAGATATTTGATTAATGCTGCTTACCTGCGCTTAAAAAACCTTACGTTAGGTTATAATGTGCCTGCAAATGTGGTTAAAAAAGTAGGTTTGAATACGTTCAAAGTATTTTGTTCTGTAGAAAACCCATACACATGGTCAAAACTTGAAAAAGGTAGAGATCCAGAAAGTTTGTCTTGGGGCTATCCATTTTACACGACGACATCATTTGGTTTAAATCTGACATTCTAATACTTAAAAACTATGAAAATGAAAAAATATATATTAGGAATTACTGCTATGCTAGCTTTTGCAAGTTGTAATGATGATTTTTTGGAAAAATATCCAAAGGATGCACTTTCCGAAGAAACGGCATTTGTAACAGCAGAAAATTTTAAAACTTTTGCTTGGGGGTATTATGGCGTTTTTACTGATGCAACCAATTTTTACCGTGGCATGAATAATGAGCAAGATACTTACAATGCTGATATGCTGGGAGGATGGTTGACTTGGAAAAATAAAACCGTTGATGGTAATCAAATGCGTACCCAATTGAAAGTTACGGGTGCTACAGGTAATGGTTGGACTTTTGCTCAAATTAAGCGTTGTAATTTTATGCTTGAAAATATTGATGGAAGTAAAATGTCTCAAGCAGATAAAGATCATTATCGCTCGGTAGGTTTGTTCTGGAGAGCTTATTCTTATTATGAATTGATTTCTCGTTTTGGAGATGTGCCTTGGATTGATAAGGTAATCCAAGAGTCAGATACAGATCTAATATATGGCGCTCGTACGCCACGTAAAGAAGTCGCAGATCATTTGTTATCTGATTTGCAATGGGCTGAAACACACATCAGACCAACAGGAGATGGAGCAAATACTATTAACACAGATTGTGTGTTGGCTTTAATGTCGCGTTTCTTCCTTTTTGAAGGTACATGGAGAAAATATCATGGATTAGGAGATTCGGACAAATATTTAGACGAATGTATTCGTGTGTCGAAATTATTGGCAAACAAATACCCAACGGTTGCTAGCAGCTACGATATGTTATTGAATTCTCCAGATTTAAAATTATATCCTGGAATGATTTTGTACAAACAATTTGAAACAGGGACTTCTATCGTGCACTTAAGTGGACGTTATGAAAAAACAACGGCGTTATCTTATGATATGCCAAAATGTACTGTAGAGAATTATTTATGCAAGGATGGTAGACCAATTTCGACTTCGCCACTTTACCAAGGTGATAAAACAATGTTTAAAGAATTCCGTAACCGTGACTTGCGTTTAATCGGTACTGTTGTTCCTCCCTACAGTCAGAAAACAAAAGTCGTTGGTGGAACTTTAAATCCAGATTATACTGATGTTTCGCCAGCGGTTTATAACGCAGTTGGTTATTATGCAGGAGATCCAGATGTGACTGATAATATGGAGTTTAATGCTGTGGTTAAAGCGGCTTTTCCAGGAACTTCTAAGCGCCTTCCTGTACTGTGGTTAAGCGGTGATACAAGTTTTAATGCACCAAATATTGCCGATATTGGAGCGCCTCAGTTTGGTTCTTGGACAGGATATACATTATGGAGACATTATAATACATGGGATGATTTTAATGCAAACGTTTCTGATAAACCTGTTTTCTGGATTGAAGAAACATTATTGAATCTTGCTGAAGCTAGTTTTGAAAGAGGGCAATTCAATCAAGGAGTTGCAGATTTGACAATCAATAAATTACGTCCAAGAGCGGGTGTTGCCAATATGGTTGTTGCTAACATTGATGCAGATTGGGATACAAAACGTGACCAAACCGTACAACCAATTTTATGGGAAATTCGTCGTGAGCGTATGTCTGAGTTAATTGGTATGGGCTTCGGATTTCAAGATGTTCGTCGTTGGAAAAAAGGAGATTATTATATCAATCAACCTAATCTTGGGGTTTACGTAAAGAGATCTAGTTGGAGAAATCTTACGGCAACCGGAGCTGTTACTACAACAACAAATGCAAAATGGGCAAGTACAACTGGTCTGCCATTGGTAAACAAGGATTTCTCAGGAACAAATTTAGCAGAAGGCTATGTAAAACGTTTTGATGATCCTACTAAAATTGGAAAAGGATGGTTGGATAAATATTACTTAGAATGGATTCCGACAAATCAAATTGTATTGAATCCAAATATCAAGCAAAATCCAGGATGGTAATCCTTTAAAAATACATTTAATAATTTTTTGGTTTGAGTTATCTGTAGAAATCTCTTGTTCAGGATTATCCTTCTCCTGAATGGGAGATTTTCTTTAAAATCAAAATTCTAAATGAAGAAAAACATGAAAAATATCAAAGTAATTATCACGATTTTACTTTTATATTGTGCCTTAAATTCTGTTTATGCACAATATGAATGTCCTGATTATTTGAAAGGCTATATAAAGATTTGGAATACAAAAGGGCCAAAAGCAGCCAATCTGAAATGGTTTGAAAATGCAAAATTTGGAATGTTTGTACACTATTCCCCAGCAAATCAATTGCATAATCCAGTGGTTGATTTTACAATAATGAATCAATCATGGTTTGATAATCGAAACAATCAAACATTGGATAATTATGGGTATAAAGAAAATTCTAAAGAAGTTTATGGAAATGCTGTTAATCCGGAGACCGAACAGTTGTTCAAAACATTTGATCCAAAGAATTTTGATGCTGATCAAATAGCAGATTTGGCAGTGAGCGCAGGAATGAAATACATTAATTTTACTTCATGGCACGTAATCGGACGAATGTTTATGTTTGATACTTCTGTTTCAAAATGGAACTCGAAACGTCTTTACAATCGTGATTTTGTAGCCGAAATGGCTGCTGCTTGTCAAAAAAGAGGATTGGGGTTGTTTCTTTATTTTTGGCCACCTCAAGATGCAACACAGGAGGAATTAATGCAAATTCTAAAAGAGTTGTTGACTAATTATGGACCAATTGCGGGTATTTGGTTTGATGGAATTGGAAATGCATATAGAAAGCCTTCTGCATATTTAGAAGCAGCAAAGCAATATGCGCTCGTTAATGCGCTACAGCCACAATGTCTAATATCTTTTAAAACAGGTTGGGTTGGCGATGAGGATTTTCTTGCTCCAGAATGGGATCAATTGAAATTCGATGAAAAAGGAAACCCTTTGTTTCCAAGCCCTGCGAGTTATTTAAAAATTGGTGAAGTAAAAGTTAGATTACTGCGACTAGTGCCAGGAGGAATTGAGTGGAGAACTCAAACGTATAATGAGGTTTGGGATAAAAATTTGAAAGGAAAACCTATCGAGTTGGGAAATACGATGATCGAAAAAAGCGAATGGTTTGATTTTAAAGATGGCCATCATAAATCGAAACAGCAAATAATAGAAGAGTACAAGTGTGCTAGAAAAAATAAATCTAATATGATTTTAAACATTTCTCCCAGAGCTGATGGTTCAATTCATCCAGAGGACAAAAAAGTTCTGGAAGGTTTGAATTCTGAAATTAATTCGATTAAATGATTTAAAAGAAAAAATCTCTTGTCTAATGTTTATTTAAGTTAGTCAGGAGATTTATATTTAAAATAAAGCTAAGATGCTTTCGCAGATGAAGAACGATACTGAAGCGGCGATGTGTTGATGTATTTTTTGAAAAGTCTAGAAAAATAATACGGATCTTCATAACCCAATTCAGATGCAATGTCTTTTACTCTCATTTCTGTTGTAAGTAATAACAAACAAGCTTTTTGTAATTTTAAATGGATGAAGTAATCCAGAGGTGACATTCCTGTTCCTTTTCTAAAAAGTGAAGAAAAATGAGAAGCAGATAGCTGATTGGTCAAAGCTAAATCTTCCAAAGTAAGTTTTTCGGTCAATTTGGTTCGCATGAAAGCAATTGTGCTGGATATTAGATCTTTCTCTTCCTGTTTTTTTTCGCTCAAGTTTTTGTCAGGATATAAAAATGAAGAAATAAAGTGGTACAAACACAGATTTGCTTTGGTGATATTTTCTTTGCTATATCCCATTTCTAAGTTTTGGTACATGGAGAGCCAAAGTTCTATTCCTTTTTCATTATATATAATTTGTTGTGGGCCATCATATAAACCAATGTTGAAACCTTTATTGAAGTTTTCCATGTCATTTCCACTAAAATGGACCCAATATATTGTCCAAGGGTCATTTTCATCGGCACCATAACTCATTTCCTCAGTAGTTGCCGGGATTATGAAAAAATCATTAATGCCTACCTCAAAGCGTTGATTTTTAATTTTGTACCATCCTTTTCCTCGTATGCAGTAAATGAATATGTTATCGGCGCATCCATTTTTTCTTTCGCGATGATGATAATTTGCTTTTGGAAAATAGCCAATATGAGTAATATACAGATTAGCCATGACAGGATTTTTCTTTATCGCTTTTTTCCATACCGAATCTGGCAAAGAAATCAATTTTTCACCTTGAAAGCCATCTCGCTGTTTGAATTTTTTTATCATAATGTTATAGCCCAATTGGCACTTTTCTGCATTGCCATTTTAATTTTTGTGTTTTTATTCGGAACTAAATTCGGATGACGAATGTGTTCTCGTTTTTATTAATAAAACAACTGGCGAAAGTTAAACAAAAAAGCATCAAAAAAATTTTTTAGCTTCCCTTTTTCGTTTTTTGTTTAATAAAATTTAAATTGTGGTAAGAGAGTTCTTATTTATATAAAATAATCAAATAGTCCATTAAAATAATTAAATACACTATTTAAGTAGAGTAGCGATTAGGTAGATTTGTTTTGAGTAAGTGAGATTAAAAAATGAAATGGATTTTTTAAAACAAATGATGATTGGAAGACATATTTGTTCCGTTTACTTTCAATAAAGGGTTTGATAATATCATAATAGATGATTTTATAGAAACAAATACTTTGATTAATAATTAACCAATATTTTAAATGATTTTCAAGACCTCAACAGCTGACGCTCGTTATCCTTTAGGAAGTGGAGCAGGAAGTGACGCCATACACAGAAATCCAATTTATTCTTATGCAGTTACGAATTTGCATGATGATAGCGGACATATCGGGACCGGATTTGCTTTTACGTTAGGAGAAGGAAATGATTTGGTTTGCAAAGCAGCACAATTTTTCGCAGATCAATTAAAAGGAAGAGATATTGAGGAATTAATGGCAGACTTTGGAAATGTTTTCAATGCCCTTTCTAATGAACAACAATTTCGTTGGTTAGGCCCGCATAAAGGAGTAGCGCATTTAGGTTTGGCTTCGGTAACAAATGCTTGTTATGATTTATGGGCAAAGAAAAGAGGAGTGCCGCTTTGGAAATTATTAATTGATTTAAAACCAGAAGAAATTGTAAATACTTTGGATTTGTCTTATTTGGAAGATGAACTAACAAAAGATGAAGCAATTAATTTGTTGAAATCAAATATTGTTGAAAAAGAAGAACGTTCAAAAATTATTAAAAAAGGATATCCGGGTTATGATACTTCTATAGGATGGTTCAATTACGGCGATGAGCAAGTAAAAGAAAATGTCAAGAAAGCCATGGCAGAAGGATTTACAGCTATGAAACTAAAAGTAGGATCAAAAGAGTTTGAGCGTGATATCCGCCGTTCGCATTTGGTTAGAGAAGTTGCAGGTGATAATGCAACAATCATGTTAGATGCGAATCAGCAATGGACTTTGCCTCAAGCATTAGAAATCTGCCCGCAGTTCTTATCTATGAATCCGTATTGGATTGAGGAACCAACACATCCTGACGATGTTATAGGGCATATGACTTTAGCCGATGAAATTGCGCCAATGAAATTAGCACTTGGAGAACATGTCCCTAACCGAATTATTTTCAAAAATTATCTTCAAACTAAAAGTGCTGGTTTTATGCAAGTTGATGCCGTAAGAGTGGGTGGAATAAGTGAATTTATTTCAGTAAGTTTATTGTGCAAAAAGTATGACGTTCCCGTAGTGCCACATGTTGGAGATATGGGACAATTGCATCAGCATTTAGTTTTGTTCAATCATATTTCGATGGGACATGAAGCTTTGTTTTTGGAACATATTCCCCATCTTCAGAAACATTTTGTGCATCCGGTCGATATTCAGGAAGGAGTATATAAAACGCCAATGGAACCTGGAAGCAGTTGTGATTTAAAACAATCTTAAATTAGTCAATGAGATAATTAGCCAATTAGATAATTATTTATCTAATTATAAATTAACCAACCAATGATCCAAACCACAGATTTTATTATAAGTATTTGCTACGTAATAGGGATTCTAATTATAGGATTGGCCTATGGAATTCACCATAAAAGAAAAAGCAGAGAAAATGCAGCACGAGAGTATTTTTTGGCAGGTAAATCGTTAAAATGGCCTTCGATAGGATTGGCGCTTTTTGCTACTAATATTTCTACGGTTCATTTGGTGAGTTTGGCTCAAAGCGGTTTCGATTCAGGTTTGCTTAATGGCAATTTCGAGTGGATGGCCGCCTTTACATTAATATTATTGGCCCTATTTTTTATTCCGTTTTACATAAAATCAGGAGTTGCTACTTTACCCAATTTTTTGGAACGCAGATACGATCGCTCAAGTAGAGATTGGTTGGTAGTAGTTTCTATTGTTTCGGCAATTATTATTCACATTGCTTTTTCAATGCTGGCTGGCGGAATCGTTTTGAAAACATTATTTGATGTCGATTTTTACACAAGCGTTATTGTGATTTCTATTATTACAGCGATTTACACCATTGTGGGAGGACTGAAAGCGGTTGTGGTTACAGAATCTATTCAGACCGTAGTTTTGATAACAGGAGCTACCATTATAAGTTTTGCGGCTTATTTCAAAATGGGAGGCTGGGAGCCAATGGTTGAAGTATTGCATTCCAATAATGGAATGGATAAACTCTCCATGCTTCGTCCTCATGGAGATTCCAGCGGAATGCCTTGGTATGCTGTTCTTCTGGGATATCCTGTACTTGGAATTTGGTATTGGTGCGCTGATCAGACAATCGTACAACGTGTTTTAGGTGCGAAAGATGAAAACCACGCAAGAGCAGGAGCATTGTTTTGCGGATTCATAAAAATATTGCCAGTCTTTATTTTTATTCTACCGGGCTTGTTCGCTTATACATTGGCACAGTCGGGAAAATTAGACATAAGTGCTTTGCAATCTATTGACGAAACGGGGAAAACAATCACAAACAGTAAAGGAATTTATACTCTAATGATAACGCAATTATTGCCTACAGGTTTGGTTGGGATATTAGTAGCCGCATTATTATCAGGTTTGATGAGCCAGGTTTCAGGAGCTTTAAATTCGATTTCCACTATGTTTAGTTATGATATCTACAGAAGGTATTATCCAAATACAAGTGATTTAAAATTAATTCGAGTAGGCAAAATTGCAGCTGGAATTGCTTTGGTTTTTTCATTGATGCTATTGCCTTTGCTTAATAAATATGAAAGCATTTTTAATGGACTAAATGATATTATTGCGCATATCGCTCCGCCAATAACTTGTGTTTTTCTTTTGGGAATATTTTGGAAAAAAGCATCAGCGCAATCGGCTAAGTTGACATTATGGATTGGTTCAGCCTTAGGAGCTGTAGTTTTTGCAATAAATAAAATATATACAGAAACGGCTTTTGCTCAGATTCCTTTTATGATGATGGCTTTTTACCTATTCATGGCTTGTTTTGTCATGCAGGTTGTTTTCTCTTATTTATATCCAGTTCAGCATACGCACCAGAGTGAAAAATTATATTGGAAATCATTTCTTGAACCCTTGCAAAGTAAAGGCTGGAGCGGAATTGGGAATTATAAAACGCTTTCTGCTTTGTTATTGCTTTTGATGATTGGGTTGTTTTGGATTTTTAGATAGAAATAAATAAAAAAGCGAGAGATGAGAAAAGCAAGATTTTTGGCATTGGCAGTTATGTTTCTGTTTTGGACAAGTTGCAAAAAGGAAATCACAACATCGCAACATAATGACAAACGAATGGGAATGGTTACTGGAATAAAACCTGAAAAGATTGAATATTATAAAAGACTGCATGCCAAAGCCTGGCCCGGAGTTTTAAAGAAATTAAAAGAATGCAATATTCAGAATTACTCGATTTATATTCAGAAAATAGATAACAAGTTTTTTTTGTTCAGTTATTTTGAATATACAGGTGTTGATTTTGAAAAGGATATGAAAAAAATGGCAGCAGATCCTACAACGCAAAAATGGTGGAAAGAGACCGATCCAACTCAAATTCCTTTGCCACAAACTGCTGCTAAAAAACAAATTTGGACTAACATGGAAGAAGTATTCCACACTAATTAAATAATAAAAACATTTATGCAATCATTAGCATTAACAGATAAAATTATATTTCTAACCGGAGGATCGATGGGCATTGGACTAGAATGCGCAAAAAAATATGCAGATGAAGGAGCCAAAGTTATGATTATGGCCAATGACGAACCTTCATTGCGTGAATCTATGAATATTTTAGGCGATGGACATAGTACTTTTTTTGGAGATATTTCCAATCCTACTGATGTGGAAAATGCTATTCTTCATACGTTGAGTTTATTCGGGAAGATTGATGTAATTCATAACAATGCTGGAATTGCTTTTCCATCAAAACCTTTGCATCAAACAAGTGATCGCGAATGGGAAAGACTTTTTGATGTGAATTTAAAAGGTATTTTGCTTACTACTCGATATGGCTTGGAAGCATTAAAAAAAACAAAAGGATGTATTTTGAGTACCAGCAGTATTGTTGGAGAGATTGGTCAGGAAAACCATGCGGCTTATTCAGCGACAAAAGGGGCTTTGAATTCGCTTACAAAATCGATGGCTTTAGATTATGCTAAATACAATATCCGAGTAAATGCTGTGGCGCCCGCGGGAGTGTGGACGCCAATGTTAAGAGAGTGGGGAAAAGAACAAAAAGACCTTGCTAAAATCGAAAAATATCTAGATGATATTCATGTTTTGGGCTATTGTCCCGAAGGAGATGTAATTGCCGATGCATGCGTATTTATCGTTTCAGATAAAGCTCGTTTTATTACAGGAAATATAATGCCTGTAAGCGGTGGAGCAGAATTAGGCTACAGAAGATTTGATTAAATAAGTTTTGAAATTTTAATTTCTTGGAATGAATAATGAATTTAAAATAAAAGTAAGGAAAAATCTAAGTTTGATTCTTGGATTCTTTTTGATGCATTGCATGGTTTCGGCACAGGATAATTTAGATTTTCAAAAATTAATTGGAGAAGTCGATAGTTCCGATTTTTTTTCTTCACCAGATTATTATACGTGGTGCAGCAGTGTTGTAAAAGGCGAAGATGGGAAATATTATATGTTTTATTCCCGATGGGCGCATGGAAAAAGAACTGATACAGATGATCCAATGAATTACATATTCAACGGCTTTAGTGGTTGGTGCAAATATTCGGAAATTGCTTGTGCGGTAGCAGATAAAGTCGATGGTCCTTATAAATATGTCACCACAGTGTTGAAATCCGATGGTTCAAATAATTGGGATAAATATACTTTCCATAATCCACAAATTAGAAAGTTTAACGATACTTATTATTTGTATTATATTTCAAATTCATACGATCCAAAATTGTTTGAAAAGGACTCTACCAAAACAAAGGATTGGAAACATTGGTTGCAATACAATTGTACGCAGAAAATTGGTGTTGTTAAGGCAAAACGCATTTCAGATTTCATCAAAGGAAAATATGCAAAGCCCAAAGATCCATTGATGCAGCCAGACCATGTAAAAACGTTTGAAGTCACTACAAATCCAACGGTTACAAAAGGTCATGACGGCAGGTATTATATGATGTTCAAATCACGTAAACCCAACGTAGGAAATATGACTTTTTGGATGGCAGTCAGCGACAAGCCAGATGGCAAGTTTACGATTGTGAGCGATGTTTTCACCAATGCTGATATGGCTTGCGAAGATCCTTGTATGTGGTACGATCAAAAGCGAAAAAGATATTATGCTGCGGTAAAATATTATTCAAATAGTAAAAAATTAGTGCCTCAGTTTGGCGCATTAGCCTTGATTACATCAGAAGATGGTATAAATTGGAAAGCGGCACAAAATCCGTTGATTTCTTTGCGAGAATTAAATACGAAAGATGGTGTTGTGCAATTGGCTCATTTGGAACGTCCATTTGTTTATATGGATGAAAATGGAGAGCCAACTGCATTGTTCGCGGCGGCAACAATCAACGAGCCATCAAAAGGAGGCGAGCATCCAACATCGGATTACAATTCGTTTGTGGTTTGTTTTAAATTAAATGAAAATAAAAAGTAATAATGAAAAAAGGAATTCTTGTAGCAACCCTATTGTTTACAATGCTCATTCAGGCACAACAATCGGTAAACATTATACCGCAGCCATTAAGTTTAAATCTAAAAAAAGGAAGTTTTGTTATTGATGAAAAAACATCGATAGAAGCTTCTAAATCAGATAAAGAAGCGCAAAAAGTAGCACTGTTTTTTGAAAATTTTCTAAATAAGGTTTCAAAAGTTTCCGTAAAAAATAATGCTTCTAAAAGCACAAAAAGAATAAGCTTCCTAATTGAGAAAAACACCGAATTAGGAGAAGAAGGTTATACAATAAATGTAACTTCTGATGCAATTGCCGTAAAAGCAAATACATCAAAAGGTTTGTTCTACGGAATGCAATCATTGGTACAAACACTGCCTTTAACAAAAGGAAATGATTTGGTCCAAATTCCTGCTTTAGAAATTAAAGATTATCCTCGTTTTAAATGGAGAGGCGTAATGCTTGATGTATGCCGTTATTTTTTCACTATCGATATGATGAAAGAATACATCGATTTAATGGCAACGTATAAAATGAACGTCTTGCATTGGCATTTGACAGAAGATCAAGGTTGGAGAATCGAAATAAAAAAATATCCTCGTTTGACGGAAATTGGTTCAGTTCGCAACGGAACTATCATTGGCAGATTTCCGGGAAAAGGAAATACAAATACACCAGTTACAGGTTTTTACACACAAGAACAAGTCAAAGAATTGGTTAAATATGCTTCAGACAGAGCGATAACAATTATTCCTGAAATCGAGATGCCAGGACATAGTAGTGCTGCAATCGCAGCTTATCCTGAGTTGAGCTGTTTCCCAAAAGAAAGAACAAAATTTAGAGATACTATTTTTTCATTACAATCAAGAAAAGAATTAGCAGAAGGAAGATTAAAATTTGTTCAGGAAACGTGGGGCGTTTTTGAAGATGTGTATGCGCCAACCGAATATACTTTTAAGTTTTTGGAAGATGTAATTGATGAAATTGTTCCATTATTTCCTTCAAAATACATTCATATTGGTGGAGATGAATGTCCTAAGGAATCTTGGAAAAGAAGTGAATTTTGCCAAAACCTAATCAAAGAAAAAGGATTGAAAGATGAGCATGGTTTGCAAAGTTATTTCATTACTAGAATGGAAAAATATATCAATTCAAAAGGAAAATCAATTATTGGTTGGGATGAGATTTTAGAAGGTGGTTTGGCTCCAAATGCAACGGTAATGAGTTGGCGTGGTGAAAAAGGAGGAATCGAAGCAGCAAAATTAAATCATGATGTGATTATGACGCCTGGCGATCCGTGCTATTTGAATCGCCCTCAAGGAGATCCAGAAGTAGAACCAGTTGGAGGCTGGGGCGTGAGTACATTGAAAAATGTATATTCTTATGAGCCAATTCCATCTGAATTAAATGCAGATGAAGCAAAACATGTTTTAGGTTCTCAAGCTAATTTTTGGACAGAATATATTCCGACGTTCGAACATTTGCAATATATGGCACTTCCGAGATTATTGGCTTTGTCAGAAGTGATGTGGTCGCCAAAAGAAAAACGCAATTGGAAAGATTTTAGACAGAGATTGAATCCGCAGTTTAAAAGTTTCGAAAGCAAAGGATTGAAATATTCGAGAGGAGATTTTAGAGCTTTGATCAAAACAGAAACCATAAATAATGTATTGTCAATCGTACTAGAAACTGAAAATCCTGATGCTGTAATGTATTATACAATTGATGGAACTGTCCCGACAACTTCAAGTCCGAAATATGAAAAACCAATTGTGATTGATAAATCATTAACGATAAAAGCGATTACTGTTTTAGACGGACAAGTGATGACAAAGAAACCTGCAGAGCAATCTTTTGCACACAATAAAGCTTTAGGCAAAAAAATCAGCTATGAACATAAATATAGCAGTTATTACAAAGCTCAAGGCGATAATTCGTTGATCGACGGAATTAAAGGAACAAAAGACATTACTAAAAACTGGCACGGATTTCAGACAAATGATGTTGTTGCGACGGTCGATTTAGGCGACGGAGTTTCAGTAAACAATATAGCACTTGGGTGCATTCAAAATTGGTCAAAATGGATCTTTTTGCCTAAATGGGTGAAGTTTGAAATATCGACTGACGGCGTAAATTTCAAAGAAATACAAACCATTACAAATACTGTTGCTCCAACTGAAAAAGGAGATATTTTTAAGACATTTAAAGTTGAAATTCCGCAGCAAAACATTAAAAAAGTACGTGTTACAGCAAAGAATTTAGGAGATACACCAATTGGTCATCCTGAAGAAAAACAAGAGCCGTGGGTTTTTGTAGACGAAATTATGATTAATTAAAGTTTAAATAAGAAGATGAAATTTATCAAAAAAGTTATTTTTTTATTGATTGCATTATTTGCAATTGTGCCAACTAATGCTCAACAAAAACAAGCATCTAAAAAGCCAAATGTAATTGTCATTTTGATGGATGACATGGGATATGCCGATACAAAACCTTATGGAAGTGTTGGTTATGAAACGCCTAATTTTGATAAGTTGGCAAGAGAAGGAATGCGTTTTACACATTTTTACGCCGCACAAGCAGTTTGTACCGCATCAAGAGCCGCTTTGTTGACAGGTTGTTACCCAACAAGATTAGGAGTTGGTTTTGCATTAGCGCCTTGGGATAAAACCGCTTTAAATCCAAATGAAGAAACTATTGCCAAGTTGTTGAAAAATGAAGGTTATGTAACCGGAATGCTTGGGAAATGGCATTTAGGATCAAAAGAACCTTATCTTCCAATTCATTATGGCTTTGATACTTTTTATGGAATTCCATATTCACATGATTATTGGCCAGTAGATTACAAAGGAAATCCGGTAGCGCCAGATACTCCAAATGATTGGCGTGGCAAATGTCCTGTGCTTCCTATTTATGAAGGTGATTCAATTGTGGGTACAATTCCAAATTTAGAAGAAGCTTCAAAACTTACTACAACACTTACTGAAAAAGCAGAGCAGTTTATAATTAAAAATAAAAACAAGCCATTTTTCTTGTATTTAGCACATCCGTTGCCTCACGTACCATTGGCAGTTTCTTCAAAATTTAAAGGAAAATCGGGAGCTGGATTATACGGTGACGTAATCAGTGAAATTGATTGGTCAATTGGACAAATCATGGAAACCCTTAAAAAAACAGGACAAGATAAAAATACATTATTGATTGTAACAAGTGATAATGGTCCTTGGCTTTCTTATGGAAACCATGGTGGTTCAACTGGCGGTTTGAGAGAAGGCAAAGGAACTGCTTGGGATGGAGGAACAAGAGTGCAATGTTACATTAGCTGGCCAGGAAAAATTGCACCAGGATCGGTATCCAATCAGTTGATGACTAATATGGATATTCTACCAACAATTGTTGCTGCTACGAATGCCCATTTGCCAAAAGAAAAAATTGACGGACTAAACTTTTTGCCTTTATTGACTGGTAAAACCAATGAATCACCAAGAGATTTGTTTTATGTGTATTATGATCTTAATAATTTAAAACTTATTCGCTATAAAACTTGGGAATTGGTATTGCCTCATGATTCACAGGCTTATAGCTTGGCTTTGCCAGGAAAAGATGGAACGCCGGGTAAAGTTCCTCATGCGCAAATTCCTATGGCTTTATATGATCTTGTTCATGATCCTGGAACAATTCAAGATGTTCAAAGTCAATATCCAGAAGTTGTCCAAGAGATTTTGAAATATGCTGAATTAGCGAGAGAAGATATGGGAGACGGGCTAACAAAACGTGTAGGCAAAAACAACAGAAAGCCTGCTAAAATGGAGTAAAAAGAAGAAAGAAAAGTAGAGAATTGTACTAATTGACTGTATTAAAATGCTTAAAAAACACCCTATATTTTTTGTTTGTTTTTTGGTTTTTACCTGTCTTGCCGCTTTTGGGCAGGAAGTAAAAAAAAGGCCAAACATCGTAATTATTATTTCAGATGATCACGCTTTTCAAGCCATTGGAGCTTATGGAAATAAATTGTTGCCAACTCCAAATATTGACCGAATTGCCAAAGAAGGAGTTTTGTTTAACAAAGGTTACGTAACTAATTCGATTTGCGGGCCTAGTCGCGCTGTAATTTTGACAGGGAAATACAGTCATAAAAACGGATTTAAAGACAATGAAAATTCACGTTTTGATGGAAGTCAGGATTCGTTCGTAAAACAATTGCAGAAATCAGGTTACGAAACGGCATGGATTGGGAAATGGCATTTAGAAACCGATCCGCAAGGGTTTAATTATTGGCAAATTCTTCCGGGACAAGGGCAATATTACAATCCCGATTTTCATATGATGGATGGAACTGAAAAAAGAGTGGAAGGATATGTTTCTGATATCATTGAAGATGCTTCAGAAAATTGGCTGGATAATAGAGATAAAGACAAACCTTTTTGCTTGGTAATTGGTCACAAAGCTACACATCGTACTTGGATTCCTGATGCGCAGGATATGGGAAAATTTGACAACGTAACTTTTCCTTTACCTGCTAATTTTTACGATAATTATCAGAATAGAGAAGCGGCAAAAGTGCAGGATATGACCATTTCAAAAACGATGATTATGGGTTATGATTTGAAGTTTTTTGATTCCAAAGAGCAAGAAGACAAAGAATCTACAATTGCCCGAATGAATCCAACGCAAAGAGCAAAATTTGATTCCTATTATGGCACTATCGCAGCCGATTTTAAAAAGAAAAACTTAAAAGGCAACGAATTAACGGAATGGAAATTCCAGCGTTATATGCGTGATTATTTAGCAACAGCAGTTTCTTTAGACAGAAATATTGGGCGTACGCTCGATTATCTGGATAAAAATAATTTAACTGAAAATACAATTGTAGTTTATCTTTCAGATCAAGGTTTTTATTTAGGCGAACACGGATGGTTTGACAAACGTTTTATTTACGAAGAATCGTTTAGAACCCCGATGATGATGCGTTATCCAGGAGTGGTAAAACCAGGACAAGTTTCTGACGATTTTGTAATGAATCTAGATCTTGGACCAACAATGTTAGACGCAGCGGGTGTCACAATTCCGAAAGACGAACAAGGCGAGTCGTTTTTGCCTTTAATTAAAAATAATAAAGCAAAAGGGCGTGAAGCTATTTTTTATCATTATTATGAAAATGGAGAACACTCCGTTTCTCCACATTTTGGAGTAAGAACCAAACGATATAAACTGGTGCGTTTTTATAAACGTGTTAATTCATGGGAATTGTATGATTTGCAAAAAGATCCGCAAGAGATGAATAATTTGTACGGTCAGAAAAAATATCAAAAAATAACTAAAGAAATGGAATCTGAATTGATTAAGCTGATTGACCAATATGATGATCAAGATGCTAAAAGAATACTTTCAGAAAAAATTTAAGCACCAAATTATAAGTTATTCTTAAACAAATTATAATCTATTTTAAAATGAAATTAAAACTGTCTTTTTTTCTGTTTTTACTTTTTGCAATGAATGTATCATTCGCTCAAATTGATTCTAAAAAGAGTAGAACTATTAGAGTTTTAACTTTTAATATTTATCATGGAGAGACCATGAAAGGCGATTTTAATTTGGATGTAATTGCAAAAGTCATCAACGATGCAAATCCAGATTTTGTGGCCTTGCAGGAAGTTGATTTTAAAACAAACCGCGCTAAAAAATATGATTTGGTTACCGAATTAGGAATCAGAACAAAACTTTGTCCGCTTTTTGCCAAAGCAATGAATTTTGATGGAGGAGAATATGGCGAAGGAATTTTATCAAGGTATTCTATTATTTCGTCGCGAAATGTCAATCTGCCTTACACGAAAGGAAACGAACCCAAAAATGCTGTAGAGATCGTTTCGGTACTTCCTTCAGGTGATACAATTGCTTTTGTTGGAACCCATTTAGATTATAAAGAAATCGAAACCGATAGAATCAATCAAGTAAAAAAAATCAATTCGGTATTTTTAAAAAATAAATACCCAACAATTTTGGCAGGAGATTTAAATTCTTTGCCAGATAGTACGCCAATGAAGATTCTGGAAGAAAAATGGGGAACATCTTATGATAAGAACAATCCGCAATTTACTTTTCCGTCCAGCAAACCTGAAAAAACAATTGATTATATAATGTTCGCTCCAAAAAAACGATGGAAAGTTCTGAGCCGAGAAGTAATTCAAGACTCCGTTGCATCTGATCATTGTGCCTACTTGGTCACTTTGGAACTTTTAGATTAAAATTTTAACTGCTTACTAATTCTAACTAAATGCGAAATAAGCTTCAGGGCAATCTCTGAGGCTTATTTTTTTATTGCTTTTGTTCAGATTAATAGCTGTTGCATTTTTATTTATGATTTTGATTTTTCGTTGCATATTTATTAAAATACATCTTACATAAATCGTTTACGATAAGGTTTTCGTATGTTTTAATTCTTTATTCTTTAGTTTTTAACATAATTAATGTTTAATATTGCGGTTTTCATCCTTTCTCTTTGTAATCAATGTCTGTTTATCGCGAATATACTGATCATACTTTAATAAGTCTTCTAAAAGAAGGTGATCAGGGTGCCTATACAGAAATTTTTGAAAGATATTCCAGGCTTTTAGTGAATCATGCCTATAAAATGATTGGCAATCAAGATGAAGCCAATGATGTCGTTCAAGAAATTTTTTTGTTTCTCTGGAACAAACGTGATGAAATAGCAATTACAGGATCGCTTTCTTCTTATTTATACAAAGCAACAAAAAACAGAATCTTAAATCATATCGCCCACGAAAAAGTGGTTTCGCGTTATGCTGACTCGATTTCAAACTTTATTGAAAACGATTATGTTTCTGCGGATTCTAAACTTCGAGAAAAAGAATTAGAAGCTATTATCGCCAAAGAAATTGCTTTGCTTCCTGAAAAAATGCGAGAAGTCTTTTTGCTTAGAAAAGTAGAAGAGCTTTCGTATGAGGAAATTTCAAATCAGCTTAATATAACAGATAAAACGGCAAAACAGCAAGTTTATAATTCGGTTAAAATCCTTCGTGAAAAGCTAAAAACAGCACTGAATGTTTTTATTTGGTAAAATTATTGCAAATTTTTCTTTTACTACTTCTTGATTGAATCTGTTTTTAACATGCTTATTTACAGTTGTAAAGGTTGTTCTGTTTTTAATTTGTTAACTCAAAAATAATATTTTTTTAATTTTTTTTTGTCATTGCCTATGACAAAACTCTTTTCTAACTGTCTTACTTAAAATGGGACAAAAACTTGTGTTGTAATTATGAATGAATCAGAACTATTAGCATTGTTGCAAAAATACCAAGAAGGTACTTTATCAAATGAAGATAAGGACAAACTAGATGCGTGGTATTTGCATAAAGCGACAAATAGCAAAATGCAACTTAATGCTTATGAACTGGAAGATAGTTACCAGCATTTGAAGTCAAAATTACCACTTGTACAGGAGACAAGAGTTGTTAGTCTATGGCCTCGCGTGGCTGTTGCGGCATCAATTGCATTAGTATTGGGTATCGGAATATTCTATGTTGCAAAATCAGAAATGCCGAAAAACAGTATTCAAGTTGTAGAAAAACCAAAAGAAATCGCTCCGGGCGGAAACAGAGGAATTTTGACGCTTTCAAACGGAAAGCAAATCATTCTTTCAGATGTATCATCAAAAGATATTATTGCTAAAGAAGATCAGGACGAGGTAACGATTAAAATGGATGCTAATGGCGTTATTACGTATGTTATAAATCCAAATGTTGCTAATTCTGAGAAAGACGATAATTCATTCAATACGCTTTCAACACCAACTGGAGGACAATATAATATTGTTTTGGCTGATGGTACAAAAGTATTTCTGAACGCAGTTTCATCCATCAAATATCCAACTCAGTTTAATGGAGATCAAAGAATTGTAGAGTTAGAAGGTGAGGCTTATTTTGAAGTTGCTAAAAATAAAAACAAACCATTCTTAGTAAAATCAGATAACCAAACGATAGAAGTTTTAGGAACGCATTTTAATGTTCATGCATATAATAATGAATCTGTTGTAAAAACTACTTTGTTAGAGGGAAGTGTGGCAGTTTCTTCTAAAAATCAGAAAACAATTCTAAAACCCGGCCAGCAATCAAATGTATCTGAAGGTTCTAATAAAATTGGAGTTAAGGAAGTCGATACGGAAGCTGCAATCGCTTGGAAAAACGGCCGATTTAAATTTGATAATGCAGATCTGAAATCGGTGATGAAGCAATTGGAGCGTTGGTACGGAATTAAAGTTGAATACCGAGGTGATGTCTCAGATATGAGATTTAACGGAGGTACATTTAGAAATAAAAATTTGTCTGAAGTGCTAAAAGTACTTGAGCTTAGTAATATAAAATTTAAGGTAGAAGGAAAAACGATTATTGTGTATCCCTGATCTTAAGTCTAACCGATTATATTGAGTTTATAAACTAAAAAACCAGAGGCAGTTGCGATGCTTCTGGTTTGTTTAAAAGTTTATAGCCAATATAAGTTGTCCACTATTGTTTAACTATAACCAATGTAAATGTATGAAATTAAATTTACAACCAAAAAAACCTTACAAAAAACTTAAAAAAAAGATTCCCAAAGTTCCTTTTTCAGCTCATTTATGGGCAGTTTGTTTAGTATTTATGCTGTTATGCGGTTTTGCTGGACAGGCACAAAATATTACAATAAATTTTAAGGATGCTCCACTTGAAAAAGTGTTGAAAGAAGTGGCAAAACAAGCCAATTACGAAGTCCTTTACACGCAAAAACTTCTTAAAGATTCGAAACCGGTAAGCATTAATGTTAAGAATGCTACTTTGAATGAAACTTTAAATCAGGTTTTTAGAAATCAAAATGTAAAATACTCACTGACTAACCAAACTATCGTTGTAACGGCTTCTAAAGAAGAGGAGCGGGGAAACGGATTAATAGATATACGCGGAAAGGTAGTAAATAATAGAAATGAGCCTTTTCCGGGTGTATCAGTAACGATTTGGGGAACTAATAGAGTTAGTGTAACTGATTTTGACGGAAGTTTTGCTTTTAATGATGCGCCGTCAAATGGTGTATTGGATTGTACAGGATTAACAATAGAAAAAAAATCTTTTGCCATTACAGGTCGTAAAGATTTGACTCTTGTAGTTGAAGATAAAGTAGCGGCAATGAAAGAAGTTGTTGTGACAGGTTTTCAAACCATTTCTCGAAGTAATTTTACTGGTGCAATTACTAAAGTTGACGAAAAGGTTTTAAATGAAAATATCAATCCCGATTTAGCAAGCGCTTTAGAAGGTCGTGTTGCAGGTTTGATGTTTCAGAAAAACCCGAGCGGTGCCGCGGCAGATAAACCAATTTTAAGGGGTATTGGTACTTTTTCGACACTGCAAGTTGGTTATAGTCCACTTATTGTTATTGATGGTTTGCCAACCGACCAGACATTAAACGACATCAATCCTTATGATATAGAAAGTGTAGACGTTCTTAAAGATGCGGCCGCAGCTTCGATTTACGGTTCGAGAGCGGCAAACGGAATTATCGTTTTAACGACAAAAAAAGGAAACGGTAAATTGAAAGTAACAGTAAATTCAGATTTCTTTATTTCGGATAAGCCGAATTTAAAAGATATGAATTTCGCTTCTACAAGCGATATAATCGATTATGAGCAAGCTGTTTACAACAGAGAAAGAGCGAGATATGCCAATACATCTTCTATGTTTAGCAGTTATGGTGATATCGGAAATAGTAGTATGAAATATTATAGTCCGCTTTATCAGCTTAACAGAGATCTTGAAGAAGGAAAAATTACTAACGCTTCTTTTGACAGCACAATTGCACAATGGAGAAAGAATGATTACATAAAAGACTATCATGATAATGTTTGGCAAAATGAGTTCAGACAGCGTTATAATGTTGCATTTTCAGGTAGTACGACAAAACAAAATACCTATGTTTCACTTAATTATGATGAATCTAAAGAGCGAACCATTTATAATAAAAGCCGTGCATTTAATTTGTATGCAAAAAGCAGTTTCCAGATCAATAATTGGTTAAACGCAACATTTGGAGTAAACGGAACCTACAGCAATGACGAGGTTACAGATGATAGCTATAATAATTATGATATTCAGAAAAGATACGAACGTATTACAGACGATAACGGAAATCTTGTTATAGCTCCTTTTGTTGGTATTAATGATGGCTTTACTTCGGGAGGACTTATTAATCCTGCCGTTGCTGCAAAATTAGCTGGTTTGAGCGGTTTCAAATCAACATCATTCAATGTTTTGAATTCGCTTAAAGAAGGTATTGAAGAACAAAATTCGTTGAGTTTAAGAACTTTTGCCAACCTAAAAGCAAAATTATACAAAGGCTTAAGTTTCAATACGCAATTTCAATATGAAGTACGCCGAAACGATAACGAGCAATATTACGATATCAACTCCTATAAAATGCGCTCGGCAATCAATGCTTTGACAGGGTATAACCCAACGACAAATGTGTACACATATGTTGATGGATTTTCTACAGGCGGACGATACAAACAAATGAGCAGTCAGGCGAGTAATTATTCTTTCAGAAATCAATTGGATTTTAATCAAGAATTTGCTGACGGAAAACATTCTGTAAATGCTTTGGCAGGTTTTGAAATGCGCGAAACTTTTGTTCCGAGAACTATTGAACAATTGCGTTATGGCTACGATCCTGTAACACTTACGTCGGCAGTATTAAATAATCTTGCCTTAAGCCAAACAGGAGTTTCGAGCTACATTTTTGGAAACAACAGAACTTTAGCCACAGTGCCAAGAACACAGACAGAAATTTTACACCGATATTTTTCAGTTTTCAGCACTGCTAGTTATACGTATTTGTCAAAATATAATATTACAGGAAGTTACCGTGTGGATAGAGCCGATTTGTTTGGAGTGGATCCTAAATATAAAAATCGTCCTTTATGGTCTGCAGGTTTAGGATGGAATGTTAGCAATGAAGATTTTATGAAAGGCGTAAAATGGGTAAACATGCTGAAATTAAGAGCTACTTATGGTATAAACGGAAATATAGATCAGTCTACAACGCCATACATCACGGCTACAAGAAGAAACGACAACTTGTATCAATCTTTGCAATATACCAATATTACAGCACAACCAAATCCGATGTTGAGATGGGAGAAAACCCAAACTACAAATATTGGAACAGATTACAGCTTGTTTAGAGGAAAATTAAACGGTACGATTGACGTATATCGCAAATACAGCAGCGATTTATTGGCAACGACTGATTTAGATCCAACAGTCGGTGCTTTGTCAAGAAGAATCAATGCTGGTGGATTATTAAATAAAGGTATTGAGTTTAGTGCTGGTTCTGAATGGTATAACACAGGCAATTTCCGTATCGCTTCAAACTTAGTTTTTGCCTTCAATAAAACAACTGTAAAAGAAATTACAAGAGCATTGTCAACAGCTTCTGTATATGTGAGTTCTCCTGGAGATTATTTCTTAGAAAATGATACTTACAATAGCTTGTACGCTTACAAATATGGCGGAACGGTTAACGGTTATCCTTATATTTTGGATGAAAATGGAAATCCGTCAATTACGTTTGATGCAAACGGAAATCCAGTATCAACTAGCATTAAAACGGTTACAAGTCCAAATGCTTTGGTAAACATGGGAAGTTTGATGCCAACTTATACTGGTTCTGTATCACAACGTTTTTCGTATAAACAATTTGATTTGAATTTCTTGTTTGTTTTCTCAGGCGGAAACGTAATGCGTAAAGAAGTTCTGGATATGAGTTCAGACTTAGTAAACCTTTCAGGAATTGCAGATCGTTATACAGATACAAATAGAAATGGCAACACTCGTTTATATGTAGATTTTGATGAAAGTATCAGAAACTATGCAGGAACGATCAGCAACCAATGGAAATATTCTGATGCCAATGTCGTAGACGGAGATTATATTAAACTTAGAAACATCTCATTAAGTTATAATTTGCCAAAAGACTTTGCGAACAAAATTAAAATGACAGCCGCAAAATTTACTTTCCAAATGAATAATATTTGGTATTGGAGTGCAGCCGGAAATCGTATTGATCCAGAAGTTTATAGTGCAAATGCTGGTACGCGTAATTTGCCATTGTCGAAAACCTATTTATTTGGCTTTAACCTTACTCTTTAAAAAAATGAAACAGATATATATAACACTGCTGTCGTTCATGATGTTGACTGTAACATCGTGCGAAGAATATACCGATATCACACCAAAAGGAGCTTTAGTTATTGAAACTCCAGAGCAATTTCTAGAATTAGTTTCGCTACCTGGAAGAGGTTATCCAATCAACAACTTTCAATATTTAGTAGACGATCAATGGATGAGAGAAGCCAATGTAATTGGAAAAACGCCCAACATCGATATCATCAATTTTACTTTTGATGAAACTGTAGATCGCGTTTCCTTAATGAACGGTTCAAGTTTTTACAATCAAGCTTATACTTATATCAACAGATGGAATACGATTATTTCCTTAGTAGATAATAGTAAAGGAGATGAAAGTATCAAACAATTGGCTAAAGCCGAAGCTAAAATTTATAGAGCTTACGATCATTTTTTATTGGTTAACACTTATGCCAAAGGTTATGATCCGCAGACTGCGGCAACAGATGGAGGTATTTGCATCATGGATAAATTTGACTTAGAAGCGCAACCTTCAAAATCTACTGTAGCGCAGGTTTACGATTTTATTCAAAAAGATATCGAAGATGCGTTGCCTTATCTTAAAGAAAAGCCTGCTGATGTTTATCATCCGTCATTGGCATTTGCTTATGCTTTTAAAGCGAAAGTGCATTTGTTTAAACGCGAAATTGCAAGTGCTCAGGCGGCGGCAGAAAAATCTTTGAGCTACAACAATCAGATATTTGATATGGTGGCTTACAACGCAAAAGGCGGGCCAAATTCAGTTTCTGTTCCTGCAGCAGATAATATTGAAGTTTTGAGCTACATGTACATGACAGGCTATAACGAAATGAATTTTGGACAGCTTTATATCGTGAGTCCAGAATTGAGAACTTTATTTGGAACTAATGATGCGCGTTTCAATTTGTTTTTTAATTCAACAAGCACAACCAATTTAGATCAAGGTTCAAATACAGCATATTGGGGAACTACATACACCAAGTTTTTTTATCCAACTGTTGGTATGAAAACAACAGAAGTATATTTAATGCTGGCGGAATGTTATGCAAGAGATAATAAATTGGCAGAAGCGGTTGATGTTTTAAATAAATTAAGAGCCAAACGTATTTTATCGGGCACCGTAAATTTGACCGTTCCTGCTACAAGAAAAGAAACGATGGAACTTGTTGTAAACGAACGCAGAAAAGAATTGCTTTTTGGTTTTAATAGATTCTTTGACTTGAAGCGATTAAATACAGAAACTGAATATGCAAAAACAATTATAAGGGTATTTCCAATTGTAAACAAAACAGTGCCACAAAAAACGTATACGTTACAGCCTAATTCAAGATTATACATTGTACCATTTCCGTTAACGGCATTGACGAAAAATCCAAAACTTACTTTAAATACTGACGAGAAAGTTCCGTTTTAATTCTAATGAAAAAGTTAATTATATTCCTAATCATGCTGTCTTCTTGGCAGCATGGTTTTGCTCAAACTCCAGACAAAAAAGCCGATAGTACTAGCACACAGCCCAAAGGCATGCAGGCTTACAATAAAATAATTACAGATAAAGCTAAAAATAAATCGGGCCTTTTTACTGTTAGTCAAGTTGATGCTAAATATTATTTTCAAATTCCAGACAGTTTGTTCAATCGATACATGCTGGTGGTAACACGATATCTTTCGACGCCTGAAGGTTTCGGAACTTTTGGTGGAGAGAAAGCCAACGAGCAGACTATTTATTTTGAAAAAGGAGTGAATAATACGGTTTACCTAAGATCACTGCAATACAGACAAGATGTGCGTTCTGCCGATTCGATGCTTGCAAAAGCATTGGAAGGAAGCAATGAAAATCCGATTGTGGCTGCTTTTCCAATCAAAACAACCAATCCTGATAATGGAAATGTTGTTATTGAGGTAACAGATGCCTTTAAAAAAGACAATGCCATGTTTTCTATTGGAACTGCTGAAAAAACAGAAAAAAAATTAACATCTCTTGCTGATGACAAATCTTTTGTTGAAAGCATCGATGTATATCCAATTAATATTGAAACCAAAACAACAAAAACCTATACGAGTTCTACAGCAAGCAGCGGAAGTATAACTTTACGTTTAAACACCTCTATTGTTTTGCTTCCAAAAACGCCAATGCGTAAACGTTTCTTCGATGAAAGAGTCGGTTACTTTGCTAATAAATATGTTTTGTTTGATGATGATGAACAACGCGCTCAAAAGAAATTCATTATTCAGCGTTATCGTTTAGAGCCGAAAGATAAGGATATCAAAAAATACTTGAGAGGCGAATTGGTTGAGCCTAAAAAACAAATTGTTTATTATATCGATCCAGCAACGCCAAAAAAATGGAGACCTTATTTAATTGCAGGTATCAATGATTGGCAGAAAGCTTTTGAAGCGGCAGGTTTTAAAAATGCAATCGTAGGTAAGGAATGGCCAGAAGACGATAAAACAATGAGTTTAGAAGATGCAAGATATTCTGTAGTACGATATTTAGCTTCTGAAACGCCAAACGCTTATGGGCCAAGAATTAGCGATCCTAGAAGCGGTGAAATTATGGAAAGCCACGTAGGCTGGTATCATAATGTCATGAAATTAGTGCAAAGATGGTACATGATTCAAGCGGGTCCATTAGATCCTAGAGCTAGAAAAATGCATTTGGATGACGAGTTGATGGGACAATTAATTCGTTTTGTTTCTTCGCACGAAATTGGACATACTATAGGTCTGCGTCATAATATGGGAGCGAGTAATGCGACTCCAGTAGAAAAGCTTCGAGACAAAAAATGGGTAGAAGAAAACGGTCATACGGTTTCTATCATGGATTATGCCCGTTTTAATTATGTAGCGCAACCAGAAGATAATATTAGTCCAAAAGGAATTTATCCAAGAATTGGAAGTTATGATAAATGGGCAGTGGAATGGGGATACAAATATTATCCAGACACTAAAGATGAGTTTGAAGAAGAAAAACTATTAGCAAAACTTACTACGGATAGTTTAACAGCAAATCCGAAATTGTGGTTTGGTGGCGAAGGAAAAGATGAAGATCCAAGAAGCCAAGCAGAAGATCTTGGAGACGATGCCGTTCTTGCCAGCGATTACGGAATCAAAAATCTAAAACGTGTTGTGCCTCATCTTATTGAATGGACGTATCAGCCAAATGACCCATATAATAATTTGGAAGATATGCATAAAGCAGTTGTAAAACAATACAGCTTGTATTTGTATCACGTGCTGAAATATATTGGAAACAATTATGTAACAAAAAGAACTGTTGACGAAAAAGCTGTAGTTTATAAGCCAATTCCAAAAGCGAAAGTAAAAGCTGCAATAGATTATTTAGGAAGACAATTGTTTGTTGCGCCGCTTTGGATGTATCCGCAGGAAATTGATGATCTTATTCCGATGAAAAGAGAAGATCAAATTTTAGAGCAGCAAAATCAAGTACTAACAATGTTGTTAAGTTCAGGAATGCTTTATAATATCAGTCTTAAATCAATGCAATCTGAAGGAGCGTATACAGTTCCTGAGTTTTTAAATGATTTACAACAAACGGTTTGGGTAAAATTTAGTGGCGATGAAAAACAAGATTTTTATAGAAGAAATTTTCAGCGCGGCTACATTGAAAAATTAGGAATGCTTTTATTGCCAAAAGAACTAGAACCTGGAAAAGCTTCAAATACGGCACAAAGAAGTGATGTAAGATTGTACGGAAGACAACATCTTTTAAAATTAAAAACAGATGTTGCAAAGTTGATGAGTGGTTCAACAGGAATCAATAAAGATCACTACGAAAGCATTATAGTAGAAATAGATAAAATCATTGCAAAATTAGATAAACCAACATCATGAAAAATATAGTAGTTATAGCGTTTCTTTTCCTTAGCTGTCTGGCCCAGGCTCAAATAACGTCAAAGGAAGAAGTAGTTCCTGAACTAGTTGCAAAACGTGAAGCTGAAAAGAAAGAAATTACAAAAAGTTACTTAGCCCTTAAAAACAGTTTTTTAACTTCAGATAGCCTCGCTGTAATTAAAAATGCGGAAGCATTGAAAAATTCATTAAAGAACTTCAAGTTTAAAAAATTAAGTCTCGAAAAAATGAATGAGGCGACAATAGCAAGAAGAGAAATTATCGAATTGGCAACAGCATTAACAACGATAAAAAATATTAATAAGCAGCGCAAGATTTTTGAAACGCTTTCTGTGAAATATTGGGATCAGGCTTCAAAATTCAAACCTGCTGATGAGACATTATATTTACAAGTTTGCCCAATGACAGGTGCAGTTTGGACCAGTGATAGTAAAGAAATTAAGAATCCATACTATCCAAAAAACATGCTGACCTGCGGTGAAGTAAAAGCAAGTTTATAGTTTTTTAATTTTGAATTAGTTTGATAAATGCGGTCTTCTGAATAAGGAGCCGTATTTGTTTTTTATTGTTTTTTGGGAACAGGGAACAAGTGATAAATGATATTGAAGAAGTGACTTCATAAAAAAAGCGGTTGAATATCAACCGCTTTTTTTATTGTAAATGTTTTTTGAAAACTTATTTTCCTGAAATCAATTCCATGATTTTATCGTAAATAGCCGTGTTTTGATAAACGCCAACAAATTTATCAGCTTCAGGTCCATAAGCAAAAACAGGTACAGGAACGGCTGTATGGTCATTTGTGCTGAAGCTTCCATGAACATAACCTTTTTCAATACTTCCGTCGATTAATGACAATCCGCCTGTTTCATGATCTGCAGTTACGATTACTAAGGTTTCTGGATTTTTATCTGCAAATTCCATTGCTTGACCTACTAATTTATCGAAATCAAGCATTTCTCTAACGACATATTCTACATTATTCTGATGTCCGCCGTAATCAATTTGAGCTCCTTCGGCCATAATGAAAAACGGATTTTTTGTTTTTGAAAAAGTTGCTGTTGCTTTCGCTAAGGATTTTGTTAGAAAATCTCCTCTTCCGTTTTTCATTGAAACTACCGCTTGATCTTCTAGAACCACAAATCGGTTATTTTTGATGGTGTCTAAACTTGCAAATTTATCTGAAAACGTATAGCCTTTTTCGATCAAAATTTTAGACAAATCTTTGCCGTCTTTTCTAGATTTAAATTCATTTTGTCCGCCTCCAATTAAAATATCAGAAGGATTTGAAAGAAAATCATTTGCAATAGGTTCGCTATAACTTCTTTCTGGCTGATGTGCATAAAACGAAGCTGGTGTAGCATCTGTAATATTTCCTGCAGAAATAATAGCAGTCTTATAATTTTTCTTAGCCAATTGTTGCGTGATTAATTCAAGTGGTTTTCCTTGTTCATCAACACTGATAAATCGGTTGTTGGTTTTATGTCCTGTTGCCATTGCCGTTGCGCCCGCGGCAGAATCGGTAATATAACTGTCTGAAGCTTTTGTGATCGATAGCCCTTGATTTGGAATATTGAAAAGGCTTAATTGTCCTTTGTTGGCAGTATAACCAGCATAAATCTGCGTTAATCCCATTCCGTCACCAATCAAAAGAATAACATTTTTTGGACGTTTGCTTTTGAATGCGTTTTTAGGAACATAAGCCTGATGAAAATCTGTATTTTGATAAAATGTAGTTTTGATGCTGTTGATGAATTGTGTCAATTCTGCGACTTTATCAGTTCCAATAAAATCAACTTTTAAATTCATCAAAGTCATATACGTATTGACATTATCTTGTGTCGCCCAAAATCGCACTTTTTTATTTTGGCTATGGACTTTCTTTATTATGGCTTGAATTTTTTCATAGTCAGCCTGAGTCAAAACTCCTTTTCCGTTCCAAACTGTGATTTCGTGCAAATCTTCACTGATCATTTCAACACGAGCCAATTGATCTGGTGTGTATTCTTCGTTAATTCTTCCATCGAAATAAATAAAATCGGGAAAGTCTTTCCAAAGAGCGGGTAGAGGCCTATTTCCAGAAATGACCACTTTTATATTTTTATTCGAAATGATATCTGGAAAAGTTTTTAATTGTTGTGCGATTGCTTTCAAAGTAGCGTCCGCATCCGACTTAATATCAATCATTAAGATTAATGGTTTGTTGCTTGGATACGCTTTTCCTCCTAATGTTTTTAATTTAGAAGAAAGCGGTTGCAAGTACATGTTTTTTAAGGTGTTTTCGGGCGTAATATCTTTAAAGTTATGAGCGACAAACAACTCATTATTTACAACAAAAACGTCGGCTTCAATAACACCAGTTTCGTTCGAATATGCTGCATAAAATGGGAGCTTACTGGCATAATCGTTATGAGAATGAATGTTAGAAGAACTGTATTCCTGCGCTTGCGCGAAAAGGAAAAACTGAAGGCAAAAAAGGGTGATTATTTTTTTCATCGAAAATTGATTTGATTCTATAAAGCCGTAGGTAACTTTATAGAAATTGTATTATGGTATGAATTGGTTTTTTAAGCAGAAACCAGTCTTTTTGTGAAGACTGGCTTATGATTTATATTGATAATTGTTTTTGTTTTTACCGCAACAGGTTTTATAAAAACCTGCGCAGTAAAAAAAACTAACAACAAAAATGAAACTACTTTTTTACCAACCTTGGTTTTGAGTCAATGACCCTTTGCTTACAGCAATTTCATCTGGTGGGATAGGCCAAACGTGGTGAATTGCTGGATTGAAATTACGAGCTGGATAAATTACGCTTCCGTTGTAATGATGCAATGGTTTTGCGTAAGTTTCTTTTGCATCGCCCCAACGCACTAAATCGAAATGACGATCTGTCCATTCTCCTGCTAATTCGCATCTTCTTTCTCTTTTCAAATCGGTCATTGTTGCTCCTGAAAGATCGCTAAGTCCAGCACGACGACGAATCATATTGATTTCTGCATCTGCATTTTGGCCTTTCATCAATTTGGCTTCAGCCAACATCAAAATCACATCAGCATAACGCAAAAGCGGTACATTTAAAGTTGTTGAAGGCTTGTCACCGTTTGCATTTACATAACGAATATCAACAGCTCCAGATCCAGTTTTTGGGTAACTGAAAGGCTCCATGTATTTCTTGAATTGATATCCTGTTCTGTTACTTGAACTTACTGTATATTTTCCTTCATTAAAAGTCACTTCTTCACCGAAATAAACAAATTTGTCTCCTTTTTGTAAAATAGTAGCGCTACGTCTTTTATCATTTGGAGCATAGGTGTCAAATAATTCTTTTGTTGGATAGAAATTCCCCCATCCGTTATAAGCTCCCCATCCTTTATCTTCTAGACAAACTCCAGGAAAAATAGAACCTAAAGAAGTATTATCTGCACTTGATGTTACGGACCAAATATATTCTGTTGACCAGTTGTTTTTGATTTTGAAAACATCTTCAAAATTATCCAGCAACTTATGTTTTCCACTGTTTACAATCAAATTGGCATATTTAATTGCATTATCCCAATCTTTTGCATACAAATACGTACGAACTAAATATCCCCAAGCAGCAGTTTTGTGAGCACGTCCATAATTGTCTGGCGATAATTCGTTAAAGTATGGAAGTAAATCTGCAGCTTTTATTAAATCTGCTGCGATGTAAGCGTAGTTTTCGGCAACATTTTTTGCACGCGGTACATAAACATTTGATGGATTTGCTCTGTCCTGAATCGGAATTCCGGCACGATCATCTCCATAATGGTATGCTAATTCTAAGTGCATTACGGCGTGATTAAAATAAGCTTCGCCCAACATTCCGTTCCTTGTTTTTTCATCCAAAGGAATATTCGGGATATTGCGAATTACATCGTTACAACGCTTCATAACTTCATAGTGTAATCTCCAGATATCTTTGGTATCCGATTCAGCTCCGTCAACAATAAAGTTTTTGATACGTTCTGCATTTTGTCTTGGTTTTGTTCCGATATCATCACTAGCATTGTTAAGCCAGAAGAAACCGCGACCGTACATATTATCATCAGAATATAAAGCATACATTGCATTTACTCCTGCCTTTGCATCTGCTGGAGTTTTCCAGAAATTCCCGCTAGATGGCGCTCCTTGCGGAATCACATCAAGTTCGCTTTCACAAGCTGAAGTGCTTACCAGCAGCACAAAACTCAATACTAAAAGACTTAAATTTTTCATTTTGTTAGTTTTATATTTTTAAAATGTTGCGTTTACACCCGTCATATAAATGCGAGAAAGTGGATATTTACCTAAGTCAAGACCAAAATTGGTAAGTCCAACTTCCGGATCCATTCCTGAATATTTTGTAATTGTAAATAAGTTTTGTCCCGAAAGGAAAAATCTCAATTTTGCTTTCCCGTTTAACCAGCTGTCTTTAATAGTGTAACCAATAGAAACGTTTCTTAATCTTAAGAAAGAAGCATCTTCAATATAGAAGTTTGAGATTCTTCCGAAGTTGTTGTTATTGTCAGTTGCCGAAAGAACCGGAATATCGGTGTTTGTATTTGTTGGTGACCATGCATTTTTAGATTCAGCCAATAAATTGTAACCCGGGAAAGAACCATTTAAACCTGTATATTTCACAGCATTGAAAACACTGTTTCCAGCAGCTCCACTGAAAAAGATATTCATGTCAAATCCTTTATACTTAAAGTTAGTGTTCAAACTGAATGTCGTTTTTGGAAACGGACTTCCTAATACGGTTCTGTCACTATTATTGATTACGCCGTCACCATTAAGATCTTTAAATTTCATATCTCCAGCAACTGCATTTGGCTGATACACTTCTCCTTTAGCATTTACATACGCTTTTGCTTCAGCAGTACTTTGAAATAATCCGTCAGTTTGGTATCCGTAGAAAGCGCCAACCGGACTTCCTACTTGATAAATATTCGCCAAAGGCAAACTTCTAACTCGGCTTAAATTCAAAGGCTCAAGAGAAGTCAAATCATCTTTAATAGAAACAATTCTGTTGCTTAAGAATCCTGCATTGGCTGTAACATCAAATTTAAATTCGCCACGTGTTTTTTGGTACGTCAAACTAACCTCGATACCTTTATTTTCAACATCTCCAGAGTTCACGATTCTTCCTTGTGGCGTTCCTGAAACACCTGGCAATTGATCACGAACCAACATGTCTTTGTTTGTTTTTACGTAAGCATCAACAGATCCTAAGAATGTGTTATTGAACATCGTGAAATCCAAACCGATGTTTGTTTGCTCTGAACTTTCCCATTTTAAATTCGGATTTGAAAGTTCTCTTTCAGAATAACCATAATTGATAACCGGAGTTGCTCCAATTAAAGCCGTAGTTTGAGTCAAAGGAACACTGAATTGGTACGGACCAAGATTTCCTAAGTTTCCGATTTCTCCCCAGCTTGCACGTAATTTTAAACTGCTTACAATTGGATTGATGCTTTTCATGAAATTTTCTTCAGAAATCAACCAACCCGCAGAAACAGAAGGATATACTTTCCAGCGGTTATCTGATAAAAGTTTTGATGTTCCGTCACGACGAATAATTCCTGACAACAAATATTTTTGATTAAAGTCGTAATTGATTCTTCCCACATAAGATGAAATAATCTCATCAGATAATCCTGCACCAGTTTGCTGAATTAATTTGGCATTCAATAAATAACGTTGAGATGGATCTTCATTGTCAAACCCTGTTCCTTCAACGGTGTAGAAATCTTTTTTAGTTTCCTGATATGTATATCCTGCTAAAGCTTTCAGATTATGTTTTCCAAATGATTTTTCATAAGAAATAGTTTGCTCGCTCAATAAATCACTAATAGTCAACGATTTTTTAGTCAAACGGTTAAAATCGAATATTTTACCAGGTTCTGTAATTTTAACTGTAAAATCGGTTGCATTGTCTTGTATTCTCGTATATCCCCAGTTTGATTTTACTTTTAAGCCAGGGATAATTTCCCATTCAGCATAAGGATTGATCAAAATTGTAGAAACCGGATTTCTATTGTCTAATCTTTTTAAATACGCTACAGGATTGATAACATCTCCGTAAGAACCAATATATTTTGTAGGAACACCACCAAATTGTCCAGAACCATCTTCTTTGTAAATAGTAGCATTTGGCGGATAAAAAATAGCGCCCAAAATAGCTCCTGTGTAAGCACTTGATGTATTCGCGCTTTGGCCATCTGTTAAGGAGTATGATAAATTTTCACCTAAAGTAAAGTTTGGTGCCAATTTAAAAGAAGAGTTTGCTCTAACAGTATAACGTTCTGAATAAGTGTTTAGCAAAATCCCTTCATTTTTTCTGTAACTTCCAGAAAGAAAGAAATTTGATTTTTCTGTTTTTCCATTTACAGAAAGCGATAGATCTTGAATTTCACCTGTATGGAAAATTTCATCCATCCAGTTTGTTTTCGTTGTTCTTGCAGTTGGTTCAAAAGCAGTATTAAAAGCAGGAATTCTTGGCAATCCTGCATTATCTGTAGCCGTATTCATGGCATCAGCATATTCTGCTGCATTAAGCACATCCAGTTTTTTTGCTACATTTTGAAAACCTCCCTGATAATTTACATTCACATTAATACGATCAGAGATTCCTTTTTTAGAGGTAATTAAAATCACACCACCAGAAGCTCTCGCTCCATAAATTGCTGCAGAAGCCGCATCTTTCAAAACACTGATCGAGCCAATATCATTTGGATTTATCGTATTTAATGAACCGCTGTAGATAATTCCATCCAAAACAATTAAAGGAGTTTCGGCATTCAATGAACCAATACCACGGATATTGATTGTTGGAGAAGCCGTTGGATCGCCTCCGTCACTAATTACCGTTACACCGGCAACAGTTCCTTGCAATAATTCGGCAGCGTTGTTATAGGTTCTGCTAGCGCTTTCTTTCATTGAAACGGTACCAACAGCACCAAGAACTTCATTTTTTTTCACACTTCCGTATCCCATTACAACTACTTCCTGAAGTTGTTTGACATCAGCGGCAAGTTTTACGGTAATATTTTGTGTGCTGCTTACTTTTACTTCTTGCGTCACATAACCTACATATGAAAAAATAAGAGTCGCTTCAGATGCATTGATTTCCATTTTGAATGTTCCATCGAAGTCTGTAGTTGCAGTAGCATCTGAATTTTTGTCTTTAATTCCAACACCTGGCAATGGCATATTGTCATCGCCTCCAAAAACAGTTCCCGAAACGGTAATTTTATTCTGGTCTGAACTTGCAACTTTCTGGTTTTTCTTGATTACGATATTATTGCTTACAATTTCGTATCGAAGTGCAATACCGCAAATTTTGTCCAGTGCTTGCTCAAGTGTTACATTAGTTAATCTTAAGCTTAATTTCTGATTCGTATTTACCTGACTGCTTTCGTACATAAAATGTACATCGGCTTGATTTTCAATTTTATGGAAAATATTTTTTATACTTTCATTTTCAACTTTTAATGTCACTCTTTTGTTAATGTCAACATTCCCGGCGTTTACGGTTAGTGACCCAAAAAATAAAGCAATAAAAAGGAATAATTTGATTCCTATTGTCCTTATGCTTTGACACTTTACGGTATACCGCATTTGTTTTTCATTCATAATTTTTAGTTTTAATTGTTTTGTTTGTGGGTTTTCTACGTAGTTTTATTTTTAATGAGTTTATTCTATTTTGTACACGCCGCCATCTATTTTATAATTGGCATTAATGATATTGCAAACCAATCCAATTACTTGATCGGCAGTTAATTCTTTGAAATAGGCGCTAATTTTTAATTCATTTAAATTTTTGTTTTTGATTTCAATCGCCACATTGTAATTGCGATTTATGGTAGCGATAACTTCTGCCAGCGGAGTTTCTTCAAATACCATAATGTTTTTTCTCCATAGCGAAATGGTGTTGACAGGAATGTCTTTAAAAGCTTGAAGTTTGTTGTTTTGGGATCTAAAAACCGCTTTCTGTCCTGGAGTTACATATACATTTTCTTCGGTAACTGTCGATTTCACATTTACTCTTCCGGTCAAAACTGAAACTTCTTGTGTTCTTTGATCTGGATAAGCTTGAACATTGAAACTGGTTCCGAGAACTTTAGTGTCCATTTTATTGGTGTGTATGATAAAAGGATGCTTTTTGTCTTTGGCGACATCAAAAAAAGCTTCACCGCTCAAGTAAACTTCCCTAGTATCTCCTTTGAATTGTTTAGGATATTTTAAAACACTTCCTGCATTTAACCAGATTTGAGTTCCGTCGCTTAATTTTATTTTGGCATGTTCGCCAAGTTTTACAGCAAATTGTTTGTTTTCAATCAATTTTGAGGATTGATAAAAGAATACCGACAAACCGATTAATAAGGTTAAAGATGCCGCAACTGCCCAGTTTTTATAAGGAAGAGAAATTACATTATTAGTATTCTTAATAGCTTTCAGTTCTTTTTTTATTTTTGAACGATTCGATTGAATCATTTCCATGTTTTCAAAATAATCGTCGGTACGATCGTACCATTTGTTCCACATTTCTTGTCCTTTAGGAGAATATTTTCCGTCTAAAAAATGTTTGATTTCTTGTCTTAATTTATCAGGCATTATAATTTCTTTATGTCTTTAATAGTATGTCTTTGGAATTGCAATTTCAGGTAGGCGCAAAAGGTTACGCTTCTGTTAAGAAAAAAGCAGGGTTCTTAATATGGATTTTACTTTTTAATTGAACTCACCCAAATAAGTGCGCATGAATTTTAGCGAATAGGTAATATGATATTTTACAGTTTCGATTGAAACATTAAGTTCATCCGCTATTTCTTTGTTGGAATAATGTTTTATGCGGCTGAGAATAAAAACTTCTTTTGATTTTTTAGGGAGGAGCATAGTTGCTTTATCAACTGCCTTTTGTAATTCTTCATAATAAATGAAATCTTCAGTAGCATTATGGCTCGAAAATGAAACCGTGTTTTTGTCTAAAACTTCCTGAATGTATTGATCTGAAACACTGTGAGATTTAAAATAATCTAAAGTCATGTAACGCACAGAGGTATAGATATAGGCGGCAAAACTTTTTTGAATTACAATGGTCTTTCGGCGTTCCCAAATACTGGTAAAGACCTCCTGAACAATTTCTTCAGAGATTGCTACCGACTTCATTCGGAGGTAAACAAACCGGACAAGGATATCGCGGTATCTAAAATAAAGTTCATCAAAAGCTTTATCCTTGCCAGATTTTAATAATTCGACAAGTTCTTCGTCTGTAAACTTCTTATACATGATACATTATTTTGGTGTGGATAATCAAATGAATTGTGTAAAATGAAACACTTCTTCTGATTTCGAAATAATGGTCGTGCGGTTTTAAAAATGACATATACAAAGTATTGGGTTCTTTTTATATGTCTTCAAAAGTAAAGATGAGGGTAGGTGTGAAAGGTTACGTTTACATTAATAAAAATACTTTGAAACGAAACATATTATTAACATTTGGGATAAATGTTAGCTAAATATTTGGGGATTTAAAACATAGCATTTTAAACCATGAAAGGGTAAAAAAAAGTATTTCTAGATCGTAATTAATTGTTTATTAATGTTTTGTATAAGAAAGAATAACAAAATAACATAAAATAATACCATTAGATGGTAAAAATATTTAATGGTAAATATTTGATTATCAGTATATTGAGTGTTTTAGAGAGTAGATTGAAATATTTGCGAAAATGCCCACGAAGTGGTAATAAAATAAAAACATATAAGTATTTGATTGTCAGTATTTTTAATTTTAAAGCCTCCTAAAAATGGTGTCATCTCAAAAAAAAAGCAAAAAAAGTAAGAAATTATTTTAAAGAGAAAAGTCATCCAAGCATTTTGAAAAATATATTTGTAATGTCAATACTGCAGTTGATGACAAAAAAATAAAAAAATATATAAAACTAAAAACTATAATTATGTCAGACTTTTTAAATCAATTCGGAGAGGATCTAGAAAAAAATTGCCCAGGTTTTATAGCAGTTTCAATTGCAGAAATTCAAAGTGGAATGTCATATTTCTCACTTTCAGCAGTAAAAGACTTTGATCCTGAATTAGCTTCTGCTTTTAACCTTGAAGTTGTTAAAGCTAAACTTAATGCAATCAGTGCTTTAGGATTAAAGAATCAAATCGTTTCAGATATCATGATTACCTTATCATCACAAATTCATATTATTGATATTTCTGATAATAATATGTACATGATTTATCTTGCGGTTGACTCAACTAAAGCTAATATGGGAATGACTAAAGCAATTCTTAACAAATACAAAAAAGAAATTGCTTCTAAATTATAATGGATTTTTGTGGGAAGGCTGACTTTTTATGGTTGGCCTTTTTTTTTAAATAAATTAAAAAGAAGAAGTTATGAAAAAGAAAATATCCCTACTTGTATTTTTTACTTTCACATTATTGAGTAACGCCCAAAATATTAAAGGTATCAGTGGCGATACGAATTGGTTAAATATGTGGACAAACTTCAATCCCAAAACCACCAGTTATAACGAAGCTTCCAACATTTTAACTGGTGTAATTACTTCAAACATGACATTAAAAAAAGAAAATGTTTATGTTTTGGTTGGAGCGGTATATGTCGAGCCGAATGTAACTTTGACTATTGAACCGGGTACTTTGATACGATGTGATACTAAAGCCATGAGTGCATTAGTTATTACTAAAGGCGCCAAAATTATTGCAGAAGGTACCGAAACAGACCCAATTGTATTTACTTCCGACAAGAACTCAGGAGATCGAAATCCGGGTGATTGGGGAGGTATTATTGTTTTAGGAGATGCACCAATTAATAAAACAGGAGGAATTGGTGTTTTAGAATTCGATCTTGATCCGCAAAAAGTAATATACGGCGGAGATAATAAGGATAGTGACTCTGGCATTTTAAAATATGTCAGAATTGAATTTTCAGGGAAAAGGACAGTTTCTAATAAATTTATAAATGGTTTATCATTAGCTGGTGTTGGCAGAAAAACAAAATTAGAATACATACAGATTACCTCTTGTGATGATGATTCTTTCCAGTTCTATGGAGGATACGTAGATACCAGTCATTTAATTTCTTTACGATCAGCTGATGATGACTTTGATTTTACTCAAGGTGTTCAGTGCAATATTTCGAATAGTATTGCAATTAGAAGTCCGTTTTTATCTGATAAATACGGATCTCGTTGTTTTGAAATGGAAACTGTTGATACCAGAAAAGGGGAGGTTTTAGATAGCAAAAAAGAAATGACCAGGGTGAATGCTACAAATTTTACAATGATGCATACTGAAGATATTGGGCCAGAAATTCAAGGGCTTAAATATGAAGCAATATTAATTAGAGAAAACACATTTTTGACATTAACGAATTCAGTAATATCAGGATTTAGCCAGCTTATAGTATTTGCAGATGCAATTCCGATTACAGATGAATATTTGAATAAAATAACTTTAAAAGATCTGCTTGTAAATGATACTAAGGTTATTGGAATAACACAAAATAAAGATTACAATTTCCTGATCAACAATTGGTATCAGGATAAGCAATACGGAATAGAGTTTATAAAACTTAAAAATGATGAGCTTTTTGCGAGCGTATCCATGAGAAGAAGACCTGATTTTAGAATTAAAGATTAAACGATTCATTAACTGCATTATCAAGAATGTATATTTTGATTTTACGGGATAAAAGATTTAATAGATCGACTACTCTTTAAAAAAATCAATAAAAAAACCAGTAATCAATTCGGTTACTGGTTTTTTTTATGTGTTCAATGAATGTAAAGTCTTTATTGATTTTAGTAGTTACTTTTCATTAGAAGACTTTCACTTCAAACTGTTTTAGCAAAAATAGTGTTCTAAATAGAAGATTAATTAACGAATATCTTTTGCTCTTTTTGCGGCGTCAGCAATATAAGAAAGCAACCAAGCCATTTGGCCTTGTTTTGTAAAATAGATGTTTTTAGATTTGATATCAGGCATTTTTTCTAATAAAGTCAGCAACAATGAATTTGCTGCAATCAAATATTTTTGAGAATAGGTTTTTAAGACTTTCTCAACATCTTTGTTTTGTGATGCCAAAGCTTCAAATTTTGCATAATCTGTCTTGATCATTTTGTTGTAGGCTTCAACATCCTTAACTTCAAACGGATTAAAATTTTCTGTAGCATTATTTCCTTTATACAGCGTATAAAATGCCCATACCGCGCCTCCTGACATGTATATTTTGTCCTTCTTAAAAATTTTTGAGTTTTGCTGATACAAGCTATTCGTTTGTTCGTTTAATTCGGGTAACGCAGCTGACAATAGCTCATTAAATTCTTCAATCGAATTGGTTTTTGAATTTTTGTTTATTTTCTCAGTGAAAGTTACCGTTCCTAAATCTAGTGTTACAGGATAAAATAACAAAATATCCTCTTCATCAAATTTTTCAACATAACCTCCTTTAGTATTTCCTCCGCCAATGTCAAGAATTAAGGAATCAGAATACTCTTTTGGCGGAATACATCCTTTTAGCAATAATTTTGCTTCCGTTTCAGAGGTAATTATTGCAACATCAATATTAGTAAACACATGTAGTTTATGTCGTAAAATATCAATATTTTTAGCCATTGCAACTCCTGAGGATACTACTATAAAGATGTTTTTTTCTTTAATTTTGTTTTCCTTAATTAATTTGGTGTAATTTTTTACTACCACATTAAAAGCAGTTTCAATATCATTTTCGGCTAAATTTCCATCTATGGATATTCCTTTTGCGATACCTACATTTTCTGTCCAAAAATCAACTACATCATATTTTCCTTTTTTAATGTTTTGAACATTTATTACTGAGATTTTTACACCCTTGCTTCCGATTTCAATTCCGCCATAAAGTTCTTGTGAATTGATGCGTGAAGGGATAAAAAAAATAAAAACAATTAGAACCTTTAGTGCAATATATTTTTTCATATTGAATGGTTTTTTATACTAGAAATAGCTCATTTTTATTCAAACATTGAAAGCAGACTAAGATCTCTTGTTCTTGTCGACAAAAATGGATTGCACTATTTTTATTTTGGTTTCTATTGTTTCTTTTTCAACCATTCTCACCAAGAAATAACAAAGCGTAATAGCTAATATTCCAATTAAGCTCATGAATATAAAATCTGCTCTATAGCTTGCGTAGGCGACGATTTCCATCCCTGTTTTGGCACTTAGTATATGCGCGAGACTAAAACTCATGGTGAAAACAGACATATATCTTCCTTCCTGATTATTGTGTGATCTGGTCATAGCAAATGAGTTAGAGAAAGGAAAAGTCAGCATCACGCCAAGTGTCATGAAAAACATCATTACATACAATATTCCATACCATTTGTCATTTACTAGCAAAAGGATATAACTAAGCACCATAAATGATAAACCGACCATAATGACATTCAGTTTGTTCATTCTCTTTTTCTCGACATAATTCACAATCGGTAATTCAAAAAGCAATGTCAATATTCCGCTAAAACTTAAAAGCAAGCCACTATTTACTTCCGACAAATTAAACTGTTCCTTATGATAAAGCGTTAATGTCGTGAATACCTGGAAATACATAACTCCTGTTATAAGAGAAATGAACATATGGGTTAAAAAAGTTCGATCTTTTAATATGGCATATTTGTCTACGCCATAATTATGTGATTTCAATTTGAAAGGAAGCTTTCTTTCTTTTACTAAAAGAACAAAAACTAAAACGGCTAAAATACAAGTAGCAGAATCTACATAAAAAAGATATTTGTAACCTACTAATACGATTATAAGTCCGCCCAAAGGAGGGCCAAATAAGAAACCAAGACTTGTTGCTGATCTTACTAAAGACAGTGCTCTGGTTTTGTTTTCTTTGCGTGTGTAGGTATTTAAGGAAACCAACATTGCTGGTCTGAACATATCTGCAATAGTTGTTAAGAGCAGAATTGACAAACAAAAACCTTCAAATGAAGTGATGTACTGCAATGCAAAAAAGATTAATCCGCTTCCGAAAAGGCTTCCTATCATTACCTTATAAAATCCAATTTTATCAGATAACACGCCGCTTAGCCATGTACCTATGAAGGACCCCACGCCAAAACAAACCATAACCCAGCCAATTTGGTTATATTCAAAATGAAGATTCTCTCGCATATATTTTGATAGAAAAGGAATTACCATCGTTCCTGTTCTGTTTATGAAAGTGATTAATGTCAAAATCCAAATTTCTTTTGAAAAACCACTATAATTTTCGATGTATTTTTTTCTTAGGTCGCTAATCATTTTTTCTTTTTTTTTTGATGATGTTTTTTTCTTTTTTTACTCCTTAAATAAATCAAAAAACACAGCTATTTTTAGATCTTTATTCTGATTTTACATCTAAAAAATGATTGGTAATCTAAATGTAAAATAGATGCATCTTGCCAAGAGACAAAATTTGATTTTTAGAACAAATAGCTTTTTAAAAAATAATTTGATTTATTATTATATGCCATTATGAAGAAGAGTCCTTGTTGAAAATAATGGTATTAACCACAACCTCTTTCATCCATTTAATCGTTTCGATCACACCTGTCTCTTTACAAATCATGTTGCAATTTTGATGTCCCCAAGCCAAATTATAGGGGGTATGATTGAATTCGCCGGTTTTCAGTTGATTAATGTAAAAAAGGTTGATAGGACTGATTTCTTTGCTGGTGTCTAATTTCTCTGAATTTTCAAAGAAATTAAGTAGAAAAGCGTCAGCACTTAATTTTTTTAAACAGAGCGGACAAATCGTGTTTTTGGCATTATCAATAATTCGAGTTTTGTAAAGCCGATCATTATTGGCCAATTTTTGATTGTTACAAGCTGTAGTTATAGCTGCAATGCGGTTTTCAATCTCGCTCTCAGTCATTCCAGCTCCAAGTGCTATTTCTTTTGAATTATAGCAGAGCCAGAATAAATATTCTAATTGTAAATGAGAAGATTTTATAGTTAGGAGAGAGGCGTATTCTGCTACTCTGATTCCTGCCCCTTTGCAATTACTTGTATTAAAGCCAAGAATAATTTTTTGTTCGTCTTTTGAAGTCGACGGTATTCTGGCAACAAAATGCCCATCGATAGGAGAGGTTCTCTTTTCAGCTACAGTGAGCTTATTTTTATAAGGATTAAATTCGTTCCATTGTGCTCTTGTTTCATAATGCAAGATAGCGTTGACACCAAGTTTTAACTTTCGAGCCTTCATTAAAACAAGTGTATCGGGATTTGAATAATATTCTTCTGGACTAATTACAACGATAAATCCGCTTTCAAATCTGTTGGATGAAAAAATAGAAATGTCGAATAATTGAATCGATTCAAATGGTATTAAAACAGTGCCGTTTCTATTGGCTCTGTTTTGATAGATTACATCATCATTTGCGCTTCTGGTTTGTCCGGTTTTGTAAATTTTACTTTGCAGTAAAGGAGGTAGTTTGGGTAGTCGTTTTGCCATAGTAATAGTTAGGTTGATTGTTTGGTTGATTAGGGATTAAACAGATATGGAAAAACATAAATAGATTCTATTAAAAGTGCGAATCCATAATCTGAAAAATTTTAGCAATTTAACTAGCTTTATACATCGGGTTTATATCATAGGCAACTCTAATTTGTTAAGGTGTTAAAAATCAAACTAAGTTTCAAGAAAAATATTCTCGGATATCTTGAAAGCTTTTCTTACGACAATATTAATTATATATTATTATAATTGTGGAACTTTTTTAGTTAAAATTTCGATGTGTTTTTATTTATATTTTGCTTCTTTTTTTTTAAAATATACGTCTTGTTTTGTGTAAACACTTGTTGTTAAGTTGTTTTAGTGAAATGTTTCAAAAAAATATTGAATAAAAAACAAAAAACACTTAAATTATTTAAAATCTAACAAAGTGAACATTTGTTAAAGTAAGTTAATAAAATTTATCCATCTTTTTCTCTCATTAATAAAATATTTTATTGGTATTTATTAGTAAAACAAAAATGAAATCAAGTAAAAATCGGATGAAATCCGGACGGTATGCTCAATAAAATTGTATCAATAATTTTCTTTATTAAAACAATAGTATCTTCAGTTTGTTAAATTATTTAATTTTTGAATGTTACGACTACGTATAAATACGGGATTTTAAATGCTGTGGAATTTTATAGGATTGGAATATTCGTGTTTGATTATTTTTTGAGTTAAAAAGATTTCAATTAAAAACCGATCGAGAATCTCACGAGTAAGAGATTGGTTTCATTTTATAATGTGAAACATAATCATTTGTTTGTGAATATGTTTTAAGATTGGTAAAATATATTTTTGTATAATATTGTACTTTTATGAGTATGACTCTGAGTAAATTTTAAAATCAAACTTTAAGGATTAATAAAAGATATTATGGAAACACAGATCATAGAACTAGAAAAAAAATATTGGCACGGAGTTGAAAATAATGATTATGAAACAGTAAAAAATCTGACTCTGTTTCCTTGTATCGTTGCTGGCAAAAGTGGCGTTCAAAATGTAAGTGAAGCCGATTTCAAAAAGATGTTTGACTCAGGCCAGGTCAATGAAGTAAAAGTGCTGAGAATATATGATGTAGAAGAAAGGCTAATTAATGAAAATACTGCCGTTATCGGATATCTTATTGATTTTGCTGTATTAGATAATAGTCAAAAAGGTCACATAAAATGCGCTTGTACATCTACTTGGATTAAGGAAAATAACAAATGGACTTGTGTGATGCATACAGAAACAGAGGTGGAAAAGGATTGATGATATCAACAAACATCCAAAAAAAAAGGAAACGAGTTAAAATATTTTTTTGCTAATATTTTAACTCGTTTTCTTCGTTTATGTTTTTTTAAATTATTTATAATATTCAATTTTTCTTTCTGCGATTAATGTGGGTTCACCTAAATCAGTTCCCTCTAAAAACATATTACATTTTATCCAATTGTTGTGCTTGTCATATTCATAGGTGTAATAATAAACCATGTTTCGTATGACAAATTTTTGAGGCGCATCTGGAATAGCTTCTATTTTAATTAAATCGCCTTGTTCATTGTATGTTTTTATACTTCTGCTATAATTCTTAAATGTCAATTCTAAGTCGTGTCCATAGCATTTTACTGTTTCCACATAATCTTTGTCAGGGTGGTAGATGTAGTCTTGCATTGCTACTACGCTTGAATCATCAATAAGTTTTACTTGTGTAATTCGTCCTAATGTATCATAAGCATAACGCCAATGTAAATCACCATAATAACGGCATTTTGTTTCTATGTCGGCATAAAACTGACGTGGGCTTTTTTCGATTCTAAAATATTCGGGACTACTTGTGAGATATTCATTGCGATGTGGACTATCCTCATCTCTATATTCTTGTGCTTGTGGGCCAGCAATTATTCTTTGAATTATCACTTGTCCTTTTTCATTATAATAAAACAATTTGCGTATAAATAAATCATCCTCAGTGCAAGTTTTATCGATTGTAGTACCTGTTCGTATCACATTGTATTTTTTCTCTTCTTTTACTCTTCCGATGCTGTCGTATACATATTTATAAATGAACTTCTTATAATTTTGCATTGTTTTATGATCTATTTCAAGCGTATATTTATTTTTAGCAGGAATTTGAATTTCATCTAATTTTAATAGCAAATTATGATTCCATACCGGATAATATTGTTTTAGAGCTGTTTTGTATTTGCTTTTCTCGGCTATATCATTATCATAAAGATGCTCATACCTCTTTATGATTCTTTTAGGTTTTTTATATCTAGCTTTTGCATAATCATTTGCTTTTTGAAAAACTAGTGTCCATTCAAAAGATGAAAAATCGTAATCCATTTTGTTATAAGCCGGTCCCGTTATTCTTTGAAATTTATCAAAATTAATGACCGAATCATTTCTAATTAAATTATTAGTATATGCTTGCTCAATTTCTTCTTCGGTCAGACAAGCCTTTGGTTTTTTAAACTTGAAATAAACTGCTTTTACAGAGTCTTTTAGATTTAAATAGCTGTTGCTGTTGTGTTTGTAAGAGTATAGTCCACTGTATTTTTGAATTGTTTGAGAATAGATTGGAACTGAAAAAAATAAGATGCTTAGTAAAAAAAATAAAAACGATTTCATTTTCAGGAGTAAATTTATTTGTCTTTGTTTATTTCTTAGGAAAGGTATATAAAATCATTTAGAATGTGAAAAATATATATAAAAGACCTTCAATCTTTTTTTATAAAAACAATGTCAATTTATTTAATGTCAGCGAACAAGAGTTAACTTTATAAAAAAAAGCGGTTGAAAAAATCGACCGCTTTTTAATTGTAAATAAAAACAAAAACTACTTAGTATATTTTTTTCTCAAAAGAAGAATTTCTTTTGATCCTATTCCCATTTCTTGTTGCAGAAAATTTTCTACACTTCCGTATTGTGTTTTGATGCCTCCAAAAAACATACGGATCAATTCTGGTTTTAGGGACATTTGTTCTTGAACTTGCGCTTCTGTCAAACCGCTCATTTTTGCGAGAGGCGCCATCATTCCGTTGTTCATTTTCTTTAGATAAACATTTGATGCAACATAATCAGCTTCAATAGTTTCTTCAGGAACATTTAAGATATAAAGAAATAATGCCGTTGCCATTCCTGTACGATCTCTTCCACCTGTACAATGGTACATTACAGCTTCTTTTTTATCTGCTGTCATCAATTTTACAAACAAAGGACGAAAACGATCACCGCTATATTTTACTCCATCTGAGCCGTAGAATTTTTCAAGAAAATTTCCTTCTTTCAGCAACTTTACCATTTGCATAGCATTTGGAATACTGTCGCTTCCTGCCGGACTAAGTGTATAATCTGTATTTTTTGGCAAACGGTCTGGTGCAGCTTTTGATTCTGCAACTCCCCTGAAATCAACTACAGTGTGAATTTTCTTTTTGTCTAGTAATGCAACATCTGCATCAGTTAATTTATCTACACCAGCACTTCTGTAAACTTTTCCCCAAACCACTTCTTTTCCGTCTTTGGTTTTATAACCTCCAACATCTCTGAAATTTAATCCTCCTTTTACAGGAACTAATCTTTTTATACTATCAGTAAGTTGCGCACTTACTGCTGTTTGTACCAAAATGGCGATTGCGATTAATGTGTTTTTCATTTTGTATAATTTAATTTATTTGTTTTTAGAAAATTTCGTAACGTAAACCAACTTGTCCACGGCTTCCGTACCATTCCTGAGAAGTGATACGACGTTTATCTGCTCCCATGTACATTTTCAAAGGTGAATCACTTAGGTTATTTAATTCGATAAATACTTTAAGCCTTTTATTTATGTTTACTGTTGCAGAAGCATCAATAGTGAAATTAGAATCGGTCCAGATATAATAATCAGGGCCTAATTGCTGATTAATGCTTTCGACTGACTTTCCGCGGTAATTTCCAGCCAAACGAACCATTACACCATTGCGCTCGTAAAATAAAATGGCATTGAATAAGTTTTTAGATTGGTTTGGCAAGCTTGTTTTATCGTTGTAAGTAGCCGTTGCAGTAACGCGAGGAACTTCGGTGTTAGAATCGATAAATGTATAATTGAATTCTACTCCAAATCCGCTCCAGAAACCATTTAAGAAATCAAATCTTTTGTTGATTCCAGCTTCAAAGCCGTACAATGAGGCTTTATTAAGGTTTTTTGCTTGTGTAACGACATAATCGCTTCCATCAATATTTTGTGTGCTGATATCAGTAAAAACTACATCGGTAATGTTTTTGTAGAATGCTCCTCCAGAAATAATTCCAACATTATCAAAATAATATTCTCCCATTAAGTCAAAATTGTTACTGAAAGTTGGTTTCAAATCAGGATTTCCTTGTGTAATTGTCATAGGAGATGACGTTGTGTTTGTCGAACTTCCAGGAGTCATATCTCCAAAATTAGGACGAACGAATGTGCGTGTATAAGCGGCACGAAGATTTGACTTCTCGTTTAATTTGTATTTTACATGCAACATTGGCAAGAAAGAATTGTAATCATTCTCTACTTTAGAAGGAGTCAATGTAATAACAGCAGGAGTTCCGGATGTTGTTGCTTTAGTCCCATTTAAAGTCATCTCAGTATATTCGTTTCGGATACCTCCAATTATCTTCAAATCATCGGTCGCATCAATTTCAGCCATTGCATAACTGGCGATTACGCTCTCACTACCGGTGTAAAAAGCAGTTGCATTTGTTTTAGAAGTAAAATCCATGAACCCGTTTGCAGTTTGGAAAGATTGTCCGTACATATCAAATAATTGATTTTTAGTCAAGGGATTTACAATGAATTGACTAAAATCACCGTTCATGTTTCCAAAAAACTTGCTTCCACTTGGAAAATTAGTCGTCTGCAAATTCGATAATGGAACCAAAGCTGGCGAGTTTGGTATTCCAACAGCAGCGGCAGGCAGATATACATAATTAGAACCGTATGTGTTTGTCCTGTCTTTGTGACGATATTTGGCACCAAACTTTAAATTCACTTTTGAGCTTGCTTCAACTTTTAAATTGATTTGTCCAATCTGATCTCTTTCGCTGTTATCAAGCTGCGCAATTACTAATTGATTTAGTAAAAGTTTTGTGGGATCCATAACTTCGCTTGAATTGGCAAGGCCTGTTTCAAAATTATCTACAGTTCCACCAACACCATTTGGAGAATCAAATCCCCAGTAACGTTTTCCATCGCTAGAAAGATTGTTGAAACCACCAGTAATTTTTTGACGAAAGGTTGCAATTGGAAGTCCTTTATTGATTGAAGTTGGAGGCGTATCTAAATAATATTCTGATTTATGGTTGCTGTAGCTCCAATCTAACTTGAACTTTTGATTCATTTGATGTTCTCCGCCAACTTCAAATCCGTTTAGCGCCGTTTGGTAGTGAGAATATCTGTAATTGTATTGAAAACGAGTATTGGTATAATCAATATATGACTCATAAACCGGACGAATGTCATCAAACTTATTTGCCATTCCTCTAAAGAAAATTTTATGAGAAGGCGTGATTTTGTATTCAAGCCCAACATTTAACCCTTTAGTTTCGCGTTCTCCCATATAACGTTTGAAAAGGACCGTATTAAGAGATCGTTTTTGTTCTACGATTGATGCACCTGTGTTGTAAGTTGTCTCAAATGCATCAGAACCCCATTGTCTGCTCCAGATTGCCCCAGAAACAATTACGCCTAATTTGTTATTGAAAAAACGATCGCCGTATGTAACAGATGCATTGTAAGTCCCATTTTCGCTAAAAGTATTGTAACCTCCGGCAGCACTAACATTTAATGTACGTTTTGTTGGCGCTGTACGCGTAATGAAATTTATAGATCCCCCAATAGCATCGCCTTCCATATCTGGTGTTATAGCTTTTGCGACTTGTACATACTGAATCATTTCAGAAGGTACAGCATCCAACACTGATGATCGATTCCCCATAACATTTGAACTAGGAAGACGATTGCCATTAAAAAGGGTAGAAGTCCATGCAAATGGAGTACCTCTTACTGTTGCTTGATCTGCTTCGCCATGATAACGTGCAACGGCAACACCTTGCATACGTTGTACGGCTTCAGCGGCATTACGATCTGGTAGTTTTCCTATTGCGTCTGCGGCCATAACATCCATAATAGCCAATGAATTTTTCTTAATGCTATAAGCTTTTGCCTGCGATGGCGCCATAGTTCCTTTTACTACAATTTCTTTAAGAGAACTAGAGCCATCTGGAGTCAGTTGTATAATTCCTAAATCATTGATTCCTTTTACAAGAGTTAATGTGATTGATTTTGTTTCAAAACCAAGATAGCTTATTTCAATAGTTGCTTCTCCTAACGCTGTTGCGGTTAGCGTAAAAGAACCTTCTAAATCTGAAATTGCTGAATCGTTGAAAGTTTTTCCAACAATATTTGCAGTAGGTAGCGATCCAGATTCACTTGTAACAACTCCCTTTATAGTCTGTGCATTAGAGGATATAAAAGAACCTACTGTAAAAATGGTAGCGAAAAGCATTTTTTTAAACAAAGATTTTAATTTAATTTTTGGTGTCATGTTTTGTAGTTTTTTTGCAAAGATTATCACGATTTAGACCTCGAAACGACTTTGTCAAACTAGAACTACTTTGGCACAGTATCAATCTTTTGTATTTGTTGTAATGCATTGATTTTTAAAGTATTAATATTTGTTATTAAATTGTTATGAATCAATTTTTTCTCAATTTCGAAACATTAAATTAACAGCGACTTGATACTTTAGCACAAAGATTTTTAGATGAAATACATTATTGCCATAGGAATATTTCAGGCACTTTTAGCAACGGTTTTACTTTTAAGAAGTCAATACAGAAAAAATGCAGATGATTTGTTGATTTCGTTGGTAATCTGTATAGGATTACATCTTTCGATTAAATTTTTCATTTTTACTTTCGTTGAAGATCAGCAAGTACTCAATATGATGAATACTTTTATCGGATTCTGCTACATTCCTTTATTGTATTTATATACCTTGAAAACGATACGACCTGAATTTGTTAGTGCTTCAAAATGGTATCTTTTTATTCCTTTTATAATTGGTGCAATTGGTTATTTTTCTACGGTTTGCGTATTATTTGCTACTTCGCCAAATGCCTATCAGGTTTTATATTGGTATAATACGATTAGTCTTTATACGTTACTTCCGCTTGATATCATTTTTTCTTGCGGAATTATTTATTTAGCTATCAATAAACTGCCTAGAAATTGTCACGAGAAAAAATTGATCGTACAGCTTGCTTCACTTTTTTTGTGTATTGGAATATTAGGAACTTTGTTTACAATTTTTGGCTCATTTCTAATGTCTTTAAATTACTTAAGCAGAAGTATTATTTATACGCTTCTTATCGTTATTACGATTAGAATAATCACGTATAAATATGGAGCTTTTACAGATCATACTTTTCAAAATAACAAGCAAGAACTATTTTTATCTGTTGGAAATTATACTATTTCCGGAATAAGTACTCATGAAATAAATTCGGATGTAGCTAATGATTTTTTAGAGAATTCTGAAAAAAAACAAGATGTTGCTCTCGAGGATAAAGAGTCTGAATTACCTCAAAAAAGAAGAGAAATTTTAAGCCAGAGCGAAATGTTTAAAATAGTGCTAAAGCTTGAGAAAGTAATGGAAAAAGAACAATACTTTTTAGATAGTGATTTGACGCTTGATAAACTTTCAAAACTTACTAATCTAAATAAATATCATATCAGCGAAACGTTGAATCATTTTGTGAATAAGCCTTTTTATACTTTTGTGAATGAATACAGAATAGAATATGTAAAAGATAAATTCAAATATTTATCTGAACAAAATCTGACTATTAATATTTTAGAGTTAGCATATGAATCTGGTTTCAATTCTAAATCTTCTTTTAATCGATATTTTAAAGAGATCACTTTGCATACACCCACAGAATATTTAAACAGTATTGAAAAAAAAGATAAGGCAATAATTGCTTGATTTTTTTTTAAAAATTTTAAATGATTATAGGAAGGTAATTTTTCCCATAAAACTTTTAGTTCAAAGTGAAGATTTGATCAATACTCTTCATAAAAATTAGATGATTAAATAGCTTTTTTAATCAAGACAACACTGTTCTTTTTAAATGAAAGAAATAAGTCTCATTAATCTATATGAGTATTTTTTGAGTAGTTAATACAAAGATAAAAAACTATTTACGGAAGATTTTCACCCAATAAAACATTATTATCTACCACGATGATAACGATGCAAATTAATTTTGATATTAATTAAACGTCTAAAGTCTTTAAGGTGAATAAAAAGGAGCGTAATATAGATTTTTATAAAGAGATTTATGTAAAATTTGACGTAAGTGGAATAAAAAACTTCGATTATGCCACGTTGCGAATGAATATTTCAAGTGCTTATCCCAAACCAGAAAATCTTGCATGTAGTATATATTGCATGCCTGACGAAAGAAAGTCTGATTACAATAATAAAAATCAAGTAATCTCCGGAGCTTTATTGGCTGAGATAAAAGTAAAAAAATCTGGATGGATTGAATGGGCTGTCAATTCGCAACAATTGAAAGAATTTGGTAGAGATACACATATGTTTTTAAAGATTGTTTTGGCAGTTAATCTTGTAAATACTAAGTCAGAATTTGGTTTATTTAAACGGAAATGCAAGGCATAAGTTTATAGCTGTCCTTTATTTTTAATATATTCAGTTGGCGTGATGCCGTACATTTTTTTGAATTCCCTACTAAAGTATTTTACATCATTAAAACCCACTTGTAAGGCAACTGTCAAGGTTGATGTTTCTCCATTTTGAAATAATTCTACCGCATGTTTTAAGCGTTGGTTTTTAATGAATTCATTTAAGGAAAGATTGGTAAGAGCACTAAATTTCTTGTACAGGACAGATTTGCTCATCCCGATTTCAGTCGTAATAAATCCTAAATCTAAATTTGCATTACCAATATTGTTTTCGACGATTTGTTGCAGTTTTTGAAGAAAAATTTCGTCTTGTGATGATTCCGTTGTTGTTATTATTGGCAATTTTAAAATCTGCTCACTGTATTTTTTTTGCAATGTTGCTTTTAAGGAAAGCAAATTCTTAATATTCAATTGTAGAATTTGGTCATTAAAAGGTTTAGTTACATATACGTCGGCACCTTGTTGCAAGCCTTGTACTTGATGAACCGGTGCAGATTTTGCAGTCAGTAAAATTACAGGAATATGCGAAGTGCGGACATCTGTTTTGATTTTTTCGCAAAGTTCTAGCCCATCCATAATCGGCATCATAACGTCACTAATAATTAGATCTGGAATAATTTGAAGTGCATTTTTCCAGCCTTCTAATCCGTTTTCGCTTTCATATACATGATAATTTGTTTCGAGAGATTGTTTGATAAAATCTCTTACTTCATCATTATCTTCTACAATTAATATAGTGGCCTTTTTTTCTTTGTTTTCCTCTGTTTGATTCTCAATAAAATTTTCAGTTGCAGGATCTACAACATCTTCAATAATTGTATTTTCAATTTTTGGTATTGGTGTAATATCAATTTCTTTTAAATGATTTCTACCCAGTTGAAGCTCAACCACAAATGTGGTTTTTCCTGCCTTTTCTTCAGAAGCAGGTTTGCTTTTTACACTGATTTTTCCTTTATGAAGTTCGATAAGGCTCTTCGTTAGCGCTAAGCCAATTCCGGTTCCAAAGCTTTGATCTGCCTGATAAAAATTGGTAAATATGGCATCAAGATTATGAATTGCGATGCCTTTACCATTATCGGTTACGGTAATTTTTACTTTTTGTTTTTTTAATGCTATTTTTAATTGTATTGCCCCTCCATTTGGAGTAAACTTGAAAGCGTTTGATAATAAGTTGAAAAACACTTTTTCTATTTGGTCCTTATCAAAATAAACCAAAATTTCAGAATCACTGCTTTTGAAGGTATAGTCAATATTTTTTGCTTCGGCTAAAGTTTGAAAGCTTTCGTAAATTGCCTTTAAAGTACCAACCAATTCTTCTTCAGAAAAATAAAGGCGCATATTTCCAGATTCTGCTTTTCTAAAATCCAATAATTCATTTACCAAACGATACAATCTTTCGGTATTGTTTTTTATGCTTAGAGCATACTTTTTTGCTGGTGTATTTTCGGTTGTTAGTTTTTCTAGTTTTTCAATTGGCCCCAAAATCAAAGTCAATGGAGTTCTGATCTCATGTGACACATTAGTGAAAAAATCCAATTTCATTTTTTCGAAATGAAGTTCTTGTTTTAATTCAGTTCTTGCTTTTAAAAACTTCATAATGTAATAAGTAATCGCAAAAGCAGTAGCAAAATAAAGTAAATAAGCCCACCAAGTTTTCCAGATTGGAGGAAGGATTTCGATATTGATTTTTTTGATTTCAGTATTCCATATCCCATCATTATTAGCTGATTTCACTAAAAAATGATAATCTCCGGCAGGTAAATTGGTATACGTGGCAGAAGGAATGTCAACATAATTCCAGTTTTTTTCAAAACCATCAAGCATATATGCATACTTGTTTTTGTTTGATTTTATGAAATTTAATGCTGAAAATTCAATCGTAAAAATGTTCTGGCTATGGTCAAACGTCAGTGTTTCACTAAAATTGATGTCTTTGTTTAATAGACCGCTTTCATCTCCAATTTTGACAGGGATATTGAATAGTTTTAGATTGGATAGTATGGTAGCAGGAGGAAATCCATTACGTTCTATTCTTTGTGGATTAAAATTTACCAATCCATTATAAGTTCCAAAAAAGATTTGTCCCTGACTATCATTTAGTACAGAATTAGTATTGAATTGATTATCAGGCAGGCCATCCAAAATATTGAAACTTCTGAAGGAATTTTTACCACGATTGTATTTGACCAATCCATTATCAGTACTGATCCATAAATTAGTGTCATTATCTTCTGTTATTGCCAATACATTATCGCTGGACAAGCCATTATTTATATCAAAAATTTTAAAAGTATTGTTTTTTAGATTAAGCAATGCCAAGCCATGATGATAGGTGCCAACCCACATTTGTCCCATGCTGTCTTCAAAAAAACAATTTATATCATGTTCAAATTGCTTGCCCGAATTGTTTCTAAAATGTTTGTATTGAAGCTTAGCGTTTTGGTAAATATGAATACCTGTAGGACCGCCAATCCAGATATTTCCTTTTTTATCTTCATAAAGAGCATTGATCGATTTATTTAAAAAGGTTTTCCCATTAGTGGCAAAAAAACTGAATTTTTGCTGTGCAATGTCATAAATATTCAAACCAACATCTGTTCCTATAAATAATTTGTTTTGTCTGTTGACAATCAAACAATTCACGTTGTTTGAAATCAGACTATTTTTGTTGTTTGCATTTTGCTTGAAAATTGTAAAACTTGCCGTTTTTGGATCAAATAAATCTAATCCTCCCAATCCTGTACCAATCCAAATGTTTTGGTTTTTATCAATGGTAATAGCTTTTACTAGATTCGAACTTAAGCTCTTTCCATCATTAATATTGTTTTTATAGCTAGTAAACTGGTTGGTATTTCTGTTAAAATAGTTTAGTCCTCCCGCCTCAGTGCCAATCCAAAGATTTTTATTCTGATCTTCAACAATTGAACTGATTATATTGCTGCTGAGACTGTTTTTATCAATTTTATTCTGGTAGACCACAAAAGGTGTATTTACAGAATAAACGATATTGACGCCACCAAAATAAGTGCCTATCCAAACAGAACCGCTTTTGTCCTGAAAGATGTCGTAAATCGAATTTTGACTTAAACTGTTTGGATTAACTGGATCGTGCTGATAATTGATGAAATTGTGTGTATACGGATTTAAAATTGATAAACCATCTTGCGTGCCAATCCACAATGATCCGTTTTTGTGTCGCAAAATTTTGCGGACATTATTATTAACCAAAGAGTTTTTATCGCTGATGTTTTTTATGAAATGCGTCAATTTTGATGTTTTTTTATCAAAAAGATATATTCCATTTTTTCTAGTACCGATCCAATATTTCAGGTTTTCATCTTGAACAATAGTTGTTATTAGTCCGATATTTTCATCTTCTTTGAATGTGGAGCTGAAGTGACGTTTTATTTGAAGTTTTTGGTTGACGAAGAAAAGTTCGAATAAACCATCAGAAGTTCCAACCCAAATATGATGCTGATTGTCTTCGAAAAGCTCAGATACCTGCAGTTTTTTTTGGCTAATTTTGATCGGAACTATCTTCGTGCTGTTGACAGCCTTAAATTGCAATCGAGATGAAGAACCTACCCACAAATTGCCTTTTGAATCTTTTAAAACACGTCCGACATTTTCTTTTTGGGAAATAATATTCTCAAAGGAATTATCCTCAGAATGGTATAAATCCAGTCCATCCGAAACAACCCACATTCTTTTGTTAGAATCGATTTCTAATTTCTTGATAAAATCGTTTGACGATATGGTCTTTTTATTTGAAGGATCATTTTTAAAGATTTTGAATGTACGGCCATCATATCGATTAAGACCATATTTGGTTCCTAGCCAAATGAAACCGGCAGAATCTTGAGCGATTGATAGAATAGAATTGTTTGAAAGACCGTTGGTGACATCAAGACGATTGAATGATATAGATTTTGTCTGTGCGATGCTTTTCGAGGTTGTAAAGAATAAACCCCAGCAGAAAATGTAGACCAAGACAGATACCCTATTATGAGTGTTAAAAGGCATTGAAGAATTTTTAGATTAATATTAAAGTAAGTATCGAATTGATACTGTTAAAATATTTGGACTTTGGAACTAAAATGCAGATTAAATTATATAGGGGGAAATTAATCTGTTAGGATTGTAATTATTGTTCAAAAATAATAAAATGATCGAACGATGCAATACAATTAAAATCAATTTTTTTTATCAGTATGAAATTTGCTTGTCAGAGTCGTAGCATTAATAAAATTGTTGTCATGATTTTTTGTGTTGGGGTGAATTTTTACTGCAATATTATTCAAATGAAGTAGAGTGTAAACTATTGAAATATAAGTGTAAGGAATATTTTAGCCCATAAAAGGATGAAAATACTCTCTTTAAAAAACTGCCAAAATTATATTTGAATCATCAATTAGTATCAATCTAACCACTAAAAAGATGAAGAAGATGTTTTATCCCTACTGGGCATTACTCGTGTTGCTAGTAGTGTCATGTTCACCAAAAAAGAAGGAATTGGTTTCTAAACCGCCAAATGTAATATTTATTTATGTTGACGATTTAGGTTATGGTGATTTAAGCTGTTATGGAGCAACTGCCGTAAAAACGCCAAATGTTGACGCTCTCGCTACTGGTGGAATTCAGTTTACGGATGCACATTGTACGGCTTCGACATGTACACCATCGAGATTTTCTTTGCTTACAGGAAGCTATGCTTTTAGAAACAATGCTGCCATTTTACCAGGTGACGCGCCTTTAATTATTGATCCAAATAAAGAAACGATTGCTGATATGTTCAAAAGTGCTGGATATGCTACTGCAGCAATTGGTAAATGGCATTTAGGTTTAGGAAACGGAAAACCTGACTGGAATAAAGAAATAAAGCCTGGACCATTGGAAATAGGTTTTGATTACAGTTTTTTAATTCCTGCAACGCCAGATCGAGTACCAACAGTATTTGTAGAAAATCATACAGTAGTGAATAGAGATGAGAATGATCCTATAATAATCAATTATGATAAAAGGATAGGAACGGATCCTATTGGCGCAGAAGATGAAGAAATTTTAAAAATGCTTGCCGATCCGCAACATAGTGGTACTGTAGTTAATGGCATAAGCAGAATAGGATATATGAGCGGAGGGCATAATGCTTATTGGAAAGACGAAGAATTCCCGAATGTATTGACCAATAAGGCAACGGATTTTATTTCAAGTCATACCCAAAAGCCATTTTTCTTATATTTTGCTTTGCCTGACATTCATGTACCGCGAGCTCCTAATCAAAAATTTGTTGGAAGCACAAAAATGGGACCTCGAGGTGATGCCATTGTGCAGATGGATTGGGTAACTGGGCAGATTATGAAAAAGCTCAATGAACTCAAGATTGCAGAGAATACTATTATAGTTTTTAGCAGTGATAATGGTCCTGTTTTAGACGATGGTTACGCAGATCAAGCATTGTCAAATATTGGGAATCATAAACCATCAGGAAAGTTTAAAGGAGGGAAATACAGTGCTTATGAAGCGGGAACCCGCGTACCTACTATTGTATATTGGCCCGGAAAAGTCAAACCGGCAAAAAGTAATGCATTAATCAGTCAGGTTGATTTCTTTGCTTCATTTGCCAAACTTATAGGTTCAAATATCAATAATAAGGAAACTGCTGTTGACAGTTTTGATATGCTTGACGCGTTATTAGGGAAAAATAAAAAAGGCCGTCAATATTTGATTGAAGAAGCTTTTACGATGAGCATAAGAAAGGGAAATTGGAAATATATTGCTCCGCAAACGCAACAGCCACCTTTATGGCTCATAAATAAAAGTGTTGATTCAGGCTTGCAACAAGGTCCACAACTTTATGATTTGAATAAAGATCCTGGAGAAGAATATAATCTGGCAACTCAAATGCCTGAAAAAACAAAAAGTTTAGCAAACGAATTAGCTGAAATAATGAAAACTCCTAGTCGAAAAACGAACTAAATCAACTAAAAATTATTCGGTGATTACAGGATTGAAATAAAAAGCATCGAAAAAGCTTGATTTAAGCTGAAACCCCGTAAAAAGGAAGATTTTAACCCTTAAAAGGAAAATAATCCCCCTTTAAACGAACCAAATCGAAGTAAATTTGAAAAATGATTTTTGAAAAGAAAACGTTTTCGCAATCGATACAAACATGACAAAACTAAACTAACTTTAACCAATACTAAATTTAAGAATTATGAAAAAATTGAATTTAAAATACCAGCCTTCAAAAAAGGTTTTAAGACATTTATTTGTTGGTATTTGTTTGATCATTATTCCGTTTTTTGCACAGGCACAGGATAAGAAAACAATATCAGGGGTTGTTGTCGATGATAAGAAAGATCCGCTTCCTGGTGTTACGATTACAGTAAAAGGAACTAAAGATGCCGTATTAACAGATTATACAGGACAATATAGTATAAAAGCAGACTCAAAAGACCAATTGGTTTTTACTTATATAGGTTTTGAAACTTCGACCGTAGCTGTTGGAGATAAAAAAACTTTAAATGTGACACTAAAATCGTCAACAAACAATCTGGATGAAATTGTAGTTATTGGATATGGAACTGTCAAAAGAAAAGATTTGACTGGAGCTGTTGCCAGCGTAAACATGTCTGATTTGAAAAAGACTCCTGTTCGTTCTTTTGATGATGCTTTGGCTGGTCGTGTGGCAGGGGTTCAAGTAACATCAGCAGATGGTATGCCAGGTGCTGGAACTAATATAGTTATTAGAGGTAACAACTCAGTGACACAGGCAAATAGTCCTTTATATGTTATTGATGGTTTTTTGGTTGAAGGAGGAAACAATAATATAATAAACCCTGAGGATATTGCATCTATAGATGTTTTGAAAGATGCATCTGCAACTGCTATTTATGGTGCTCGAGGAGCTAATGGTGTTATTGTAATCCAAACCAAAAGAGGTAAACAAGGCAAACCAGTTTTCTCATTTTCTAGTTCAGTAGGTGTACAGCAAATTGCAAACAAAATGGATATGATGAACACGTATGAGTTTGTAAAGTATCAATTAGAATTGAATCCGCTTGCGACTTCAACTCCAAAATCACCAACTGAAATCTATCTTACTGATCCTAACAGAACATTAGAAAGTTATAGAAATGAAGGAAGTACAGACTGGCAAGATTTATCTACTCGTGTGGCATTGTTCACAAAAAATGACCTTTCGGTAACAGGAGGAACAAAAAAGTTGAAATACGCTATTAGTGGCTCAACTACTGATCAAGATGGTATTTTATTGAATTCAAATTATACCAGATATCAAGGTCGTATTAATGCAGATTACCAATTTACGGACAAACTTAAAATAGGAATTAATTCAAATTACAGTTATTTGAAGCAAACTGGTATTGATCCGAGTGCGGCAATTTATAACGGTTCAGCAAATGTGATGGTTTCAGTTTGGGGTATGCGTCCATATTCGCCAAGCGTGCTAAATCCTGAAGACGAGTTTATAGATCCAAACCTTAATTCAGGATTTGATTTAAGAGTAAATCCTGTGATCAACCTTAAGAATACTTATAATGTAACTACGACTAATAATTTCTCTATCAATGGTTATGTAGAATATTTATTTACCAAAGAATTGAAATTAAGATCAACTGTAGGATATGTAGATAACAAATCTGAAAAAGATGAATTCTATAACTCATATACTACATTAGGTCGTCCAGGTAGTGCAGCGGGTGTGAATGGAAAAATGATGAATAACAATTATACCAACTTTTTGAATGAGAATACTTTAACTTGGGATAAGAAAATACAAAAGCACCACATTGTTGCTCTTGGAGGATTTACGATTCAAAAACAAGAGAGCGAGTCTTATGGAAAAGCTGCAAACAAAATTCCAGTTGCTAACGAGGACTTGAGATTTGATTCACTCGATTCTGGTACGGCTTTAAGAATCGATCCGGGTAATTCAGTTTGGACAATGGCTTCATTTTTAGGAAGAGTAAACTACGATTACGCATCTAAATATTTTGTAACAGCTTCATACAGGGCAGATGGATCTTCTAAATTTCCTTCAGAAAATCATTGGGGTTATTTTCCTTCGGGAGCACTTTCTTGGAAATTCAGTGAAGAGGAGTTCTTAAAAAACAACATTTTATCTGAAGGTAAATTGCGTACAAGCTATGGGCAGACAGGTAATAACAGAGTAGGCGATTTTGATTATCTGACTACTTATTATGATCCAAACAATCCATTTTACGGAACTTATATTTTTGACAATAATTATGTGACAGGCGCAACAGCTCAAAAACTTGGAAATTCTCAGTTGAAATGGGAAACAACAGAACAATTTGATGCAGGTATCGATCTAGGTTTCTTAAAACAAAGAATTATTTTCTCTGCTGACGTTTATAAAAAAACAACTAAAGATTTGTTGTTGAGAACGAACCTTCCATTGTCATCTGGTTTTACAACTGCATTTAAAAACATCGGAAGTGTAGAAAACAAAGGTTTGGAATTGTCATTGACTACTCAAAACATTGTTACTAAAGATTTCACTTGGACAACTAGCGCTAACATCTCTTTCAACAGAAATAAATTATTGGCTTTGGCAGAAGGTCAAAACAACTTAGAGTCTATTGTTAACTGGGATACAGAATACAAAGGAGTAAGTGCTTATAATGCAGTAGTAGGAAGACCTTTAGGAGAAATGTACGGATTTGAATATGCAGGAACTTACAAATATTCTGATTTCACAGGTACTGGTACAGCAGCTGATCCTTACAAGTTGAAAGCAGGTCTTGCTAATAACGGAAATGTAAATGTACAACCAGGTGACGTTAAATATGTAGACCAAAATGGAGATGGAACAATCAACGCAAAGGATTATACTAAAATAGGAAATGGTAACCCTTTAAATATTGGTGGATTTACAAATAATTTCACGTATAAAAACTTCGATTTGAACATTTTCTTCCAATGGTCTTATGGAAACGATATTATGAATACGAACCGTATTCTATTTGATGGAAATCAATTAGGAGCAGGAGCAGGTCGTGAAGGTTTAAATCAGTTTGCGAGTTATCAAGATCGATGGACTCCAACGAACTCAAATTCTGATATTGTAAGAACAAAAGGTTATGTTGGTACACCTGTAGGATATTCGTCAAGAATAGTTGAAGACGGTTCTTACTTGAGATTAAAAAACGTAGCGTTGGGGTATAATTTTGACAAACAATTTGTAGAAAAAATACACCTTAAATCAATGAGGTTATCATTGTCAGCTTCAAATTTATATACTTGGACTAAATACAGCGGATCAGATCCAGAGGTAAATACTTATAACTCTGCTTTGACGCCTGGATTTGATTATTCGTCTTATCCTAGAGCTCGTACTGTATTTTTTACTACAAATATTTCCTTTTAACAACATTAAATGACTTTCAAAATGAAAAAGATATATATATTATTAGGATTGGTGGCGTTGGGCACAACTTCTTGTGAAAATTACTTAGATACAGAGCCTATTCAAAAAATAGCCATAGAACAATATTATACGGATGAAAAAGGATTAACCGATGCTTTAGCAGGAGTTTATGATCCATTGGGATCTGAAAAATTATATGCCAATCAGTTATGGAATCAATTGGAATCAGGTACAGATGAATCATATTATGCTCGTGCTGCTACAATAACAGGTCCAATGGTTTATAATTTTGATGCTAGTACTGTACTAATTTCAGATTATTGGGCTAACCTTTATGATGGTATCAACAGGGCAAATGACATGATCGCTAATATCAATTTGCCAAAGATGGATGAAGAAAAAAGACAACAAATTTTGGGTGAAGCTTTGTTTTTAAGAGGGTACTATTATTTCATGCTGGTAACCCGATTTGGAGATGTGCCTTTACGATTGACGCCTACTACAAATCCTAATAATGTTTCAATGGCAAGAACAGCTGCCAACGAAGTTTATGCACAAATTTTAAAAGATATGACAGATGCCGAAGCTAAAGTTAGTGCAACACGACCAGCATATTCAAGCCGTGTTTACAAGACAGTAGTGCAGGGAGTGCTTGCTAGAGTTTGTTTGCAAATGGCAGGGTATCCTTTGAATGATGTTTCAAAATACAATGACGCTTTGGCTTGGTCAAAAAAAGTAATAGATTCAGGACAACATAGTTTGAATGTTGCTTTTCAGACGACTCCACCTGCTGGAAAGCCTGCGAACTATTATGATGTAATTAATCCTTCAAATGGAATTACGTCTAATAATGCATATCGCCAAGTTTTTATTAACGAAGCAGCTGATAGCTACGATACAAAAGAATTGATGTGGGAAGCTGATTTCAAGGCTCGTGGCGGAGGTTATAATGAAGGAGGGCGTGTAGGAAATAATAATGGTATTATTTTTCAGCCAACCTCTTCTAATCCTTTGTTTGCTCAGTATTGCTGGGGTTTTATAAAAGGAACAGGAAAATTATTTAGAGCTTATGATGCGACAGGAGCTGATTTGCGTCGCGATTGGAATTTGACTACTTATACTATAAATAATACTACAACGGTTAAAACCAATCTAGCTAAAACTGTACAATACGGCAGGGATTGCGCAAAATGGAGAAGAGATTATGAAATTAATCTTTCAGGAGATCAAAATTATACTGCAATTAATTTCCCAATCTTAAGATATTCTGATGTGTTGTTAATGTACGCAGAGGCTGAAAATCAAGTAAACGGTCCAACAGCAGCGGCACAAGCTGCAGTGAACCAAGTGCGACGCAGAGGATATGGGCGCACAGATGTTTCTGCTCCATATGCAATTTCTGATGCAGCAACAATTACGGCTGCAAGTTCTAAAGCCGCTTTTCAACAATTTATTGAAGATGAGCGTATGCGTGAGTTGTGTTTTGAAGGTTTGCGCAAAATGGATTTAATACGTTGGAATAAGTTTGTTGCAACAATGAAAGCAGTAAGCGATGATATGGCAGCAGCCCCAACTACAGGTCCATTGACTTCTGGAAATCAGCAATACGGTGCTTTGGCAGGTAAAAATGTTTTTACAGGAGGTAATAAATTTTTATTATATCCTATTCCTGCTTTGGAAATGGCATCTAATACATTAATACCAAAAGAGAGCCAGAATCCAGGCTGGTAATTTCAAACCAATAATCAAAAAAGTTGGTAAAAATAGCTGACTACATTTTTACCAACTTTTATAACCTATTTATATTCATGAAAATCAAGTATTATTTAATACTATTGTCGTTTTGCAGTTTTTCTATTTCTGCTCAAAAAGACAATAGCAAGGATCATTCTGAAATGAAAAAAATGATTCAGGAAAATTTTGTTTTTGCCGAGAAGCAATATCAATTTTTGGAGAAAGCCACGCCATCAGATTCAATGCCAAGAACATTTGAGAGCGGTCACAATGTTAGTTCTGATGCATACTGGTGGTGCAGTGGTTTTTATCCCGGAACGTTGCTGTATATTTACGAATATACTAAAAAGCCTTTAGTGCTTAAGGAGGCTGAAAAAAGGCTTACGATATTGGACACCATAAAGTATTACACCAAAAACCATGATTTAGGTTTTATGATGTATTGTAGTTTTGGAAACGCTTATCGATTGACAAAAAATGAAGAATACAAAAAGGTGATTCTTCAATCTTCAAAATCATTGGCGACAAGATATCATGCGGGTGCCAAAGTGATCCAATCTTGGGAGGTTACTGAAGGAGCTTTAAAAAAGAAAGGTTTTGTTGGTCCAGTTATTATTGATAATCTAATGAATCTTGAAATGCTGGAGTGGACTAGCCAAAACAGCAATGACAAAAGTTTTGCAGAAATAGCAGAAAATCATGCTAATACGACAATTAAAAATCATTTCAGACCTGATTTCAGCAGTTATCACGTATTGGATTATGATTTGAACACAGGTGAAGTTCGCAAGAAAGTTACAGCACAAGGTTATGCAGATTCTAGTGCATGGAGCAGAGGACAAGGCTGGGCTTTGTATGGATATACGATGATGTATCGTTTTACAAAAAATCCTGAATATTTGAAGCAAGCAAAAGGTGTTGCAAAATTCATTTTGAACAATCCTAATTTGCCTGCAGACAAAGTTCCGTACTGGGATTTTGATGCACCAAATATTCCAAATGCATTAAGAGACGTATCGGCTGCGGCAGTTTATGCTTCAGCATTGCTGGAATTAGGACAATATACTGACGGAGCAGAAAAACAAAATTATGTTGATACTGCAAAAACAATCTTGAAATCATTGTCTGGTCCAAAATATCGAGCTAAATTAGGTACAAATGGAGGTTATCTTTTAATGCATAGTGTGGGATCAATTCCGCACAACAGTGAGATTGATGTTCCGTTAACGTATGCTGATTATTATTTCTTGGAGGCTTTGCTTCGTTATAAAAAGTGGTATCTATAATTTCTAAATAATTATCGTCTTTACACAAGCGGTATTTTGCAGATTTAAAATACATTTAATTGTTTTATGTGGGGGCATAATTTGATTAAAGAAGTTTTGCAGCTGTGAAATTATTGATTTGTGCTACTATTTTAAATTGATTAAGATGAACAATAAGAAAAATAAATTTAGAAAAGGAAAAATAATCCTTTTGAGTCTGTTTGTAGCAACAACGGTTTTTGCACAAAAAGAAGCCAAAATTTTTGAAGATTATAAAAAAGACAGAACCATTTTGCCTGATTTCTCTTATGTTGGCTATCATCAGGGTGAAAAAGAAATTCCGAATATAACCAACTATAAAATCTTTGATGTGACTTCTTTTGGCGCAAAGCCAGATGACAATGTTTCGGATAAAATTGCCATACAAAAAGCAATTGATGCAGCAAATAAAAACGGTTCCGGAATTGTCTTCTTTCCAAAAGGAAGATTTTTGGTTAATGAGGATGGCGACGCTCCGAATTCAATTATTTCAAAAAAAGGAAATATTGTTTTTAGGGGAAGCGGTTCGGGTGCAGGTGGTACTGAACTTTTTATGAAAAATGAATTGCCACCAGTAGATCCTTCAAAAATGTGGACGGTACCGCCTTTGTTTATTTTTGGAAGTGGAGGTGCCGATAAGAAAATTGGAGAAGTAACAGCTTCAGCCAAAGTTGGAGATTTTTCAATACAATTAAATTCAACTGAAGGCTTAAAGGAGGGAGATTGGATTATGTTACATCTCTTGGATAACAATAAAGATTTAATTGCATCGGAATTAAAGAATAACAAAGTAGAACCTCAATGGACATATCTTGTTGAAAAGGGATTGGAGGTTAAAGTCTTTTATCAGATCAAAAGCATAAAAAAGGAAACACTGACTTTATTGGCACCTCTTTCATACACAATTGATTCAAAGTACAAATGGGAAGTGTCGAAATTTGCTAATAGCCAAGAAGTTGGAATAGAAGATATCGCATTTGTAGGTAATTGGACAGAAAAATTTGTTCATCACCGTTCATGGAAAGATGACAGTGGTTTTACCATGTTGAACATGAGAAGAAGTACAAACTCATGGATGAAAAATTGCCGTTTTACAGATTGCAGTGTTGCCGCAACAATTGCGCAAAGTGCCAATGTTTCTGTTTTAAACTGCAAAATTGACGGGAACGGAGGTCACCAAGCAATTAATTCAAATGGCTCAACGAATGTTTTGATTGCCAATTGTGTGGATTTGGCGTCGCAGTGGCATTCTTTTGGCGCTTCTCATTACTCGATGAATACCGTAATCTGGAAATGTACTTATCCTTCAAATACTTGTTTTGAATCGCATTCCAGCCAACCAAGAAATACTTTGCTTGATCAGGTTGAGGGCGGTTTGATGAATGGTCGTGGCGGCGGATCTTTAGATAATATGCCAAATCATATGCAAGGATTGGTACTTTGGAATTACAAGCAAACTAATGAAGCAGTAAAAGATTTTGAATTTTGGCCACCTTCAAATGTATTTGAATATTGGAAAATTCCAAATCCAGTAATTGTTGGTTTTCAAAGTAATGGAACAACATTTAAAATGGAACAATTGGGACTTTCTGAATCTCTAGACAAAGCTGTCGAGCCATCTTCATTATATCTCGAACAATTAAAATTAAGACTGAAAAAATTGCCGAAATGGATTAAAGAAATTCAATAAAACAAAATTGGATACAAGAATTAATAAGTGCTTACTAAAATATTAAAGTAAATTATACCAGTGGTTTTGGATAATTTTTATTTGTTTTTTGAAAAGGCCGCTGTGGTGGGCGGCCTTGTTTTTAAACAACACCAATCAGAAATCGCAACAGAATTAATGAAAAATTAAAATCATTATGAAAAAAATAAAATGCAATAGCTATTCAGAATTGTTCTTTTTACTGCTTGTATTCTGTACAATTTCGACTATTGCCCAATCTAAAAAGTCACCTAATTTGGTGATTATTTTGGCAGATCAATGGAGAGAACAGACATTAGGTTTTGAAGGAAAAGAACCTGTGAAGACACCTCAATTAGACAAATTTGCCAAAGAAAGCTTGGTAATAAGCCAAATGGTGAGCAACTTCCCTGTTTGTTCGCCAGCACGAGCAATGCTGATGACCGGACAATATCCATTAAAAAATCATGTCTACAGTAATGTGAATTCGAGTTCGGCGCCTTTTGGTGTAGAACTACAAAAAGACGCTATTTGTTGGTCAGATGTTTTGAAACAAAACGGCTATTCAAATGGTTATATTGGGAAATGGCATTTAGATTCTCCTTACAAGCCATATATACCAACATCAAACAATATTGGTGAAGTAGCTTGGAATGAATGGACTTCGCCAGACAGACGCCATGGTTTTGATTATTGGTACGGCTACGGAACTTATGACGAGCATGACAAACCAATGTATTGGGATACTAACGATAAAAGAGATGATTTTAAATATGTAAACGAATGGGGGCCAACTCACGAGGCTGATAAAGCTTTGGCATTCTTTAAAAATGAAGGAGGAAAAATTCGCAAAAGTGGCGCTCCTTTTTCATTGGTGGTTTCCATGAATCCGCCTCATTCTAATTATCAAACTGTTCCAAAAAAATATTATGATCTTTATAAAGATGTTCCGATGGAAGATTTAGTGAAAGATCCAAATATTCCTGCAGAAGGAACGGAAATGGGAGATCAGTATCGAAAAGACGTTCGCTATTATTACGCCAACATTACAGGAGTTGATGAACAAATCGGACGTATTATTCAGGGGTTGAAGGATTTGAAACTTGATGAAAACACCATTGTTGTCATTACTGCAGATCATGGAAATTGTCTTGGAAAACATTCGGAAATATCAAAAAACAATATTTACGAAGAGTCTGTCCGAATTCCGTTTATCGTTTATTGGAAAGGCCGAATCATGCCAAGAATTGACAATGAATTTTTAGGAAGCATTCCAGATATTTATCCGACACTTTTAGACTTGATGGGACTTAAAAATAAGATTCCGAAAGAAGTCGACGGAAAAAGCTATGCTCAATATTATCTTAAAGGCAAAGGAGAAAAACCTTCAGAGCAATATCTTTTAGGTGCTATCGGCAGTAATAATGTTAAGATAAATACGGGTTTTAGAGGTATTCGTACCAATGATTACAAATTTGCCTACGTGAAGAAAAAAGGAAAAGGGACTTATGAATTGTACGATCTGAAAAAAGATCCTTTTGAATTAAACAACATCTACAATCCCGATTTGCCAATTGTTAAAAAATTGAAACCAGTTTTGGAAGAATGGCTTAAAAAAACAAACGACCAATTTACATTGGATAAATAAGAATTTTTAGAAAATAACAAAATATACACAATGAACTTATTTGATTTAAAAGGAAAAACGGCCTTAGTAACTGGAGGTATCCACGGATTAGGAATGGCTATGGCTGAAGGCTTGGCTAATGCAGGAGCAGAATTGATTATTACCAATAATACAGCAGAACCATTAGAAACTGCGATTGAGCAATATAAAAGCAAAGGATATAAAGCTACAGGTTATGTTTTTGATGTAACCGATGAGGTTGAAGCCGAAAAACAAGTAAATGCAATGCTTGCTGCACATGGGAAAATTGATATTTTGGTTAATAATGCCGGAATCATCATGCGCGTGATGGCAATTGATATGAAAGTGGAAGACTTCAGAAAAGTAATCGATGTTGACCTTGTTGGCGTATTTATTATGTCAAAATTAGTAGCGAAAGATATGATTGCCAGAAAATCTGGAAAAATCATTAACATTTGCTCGATGATGAGCGAGCTTGGGCGTGATAATGTAAGTGCTTATGCTTCTGCAAAAGGAGGTTTGAAAATGCTAACTAAAAATCTAGCTACAGAATGGGGGAGGCATAATGTGCAAGTAAACGGTATCGGTCCTGGATATTTTGCAACTTCACAGACGGAGCCAATCCGCGTAGACGGACATCCATTCAACGAATTTATTATTGGCAGAACTCCAGCAGGGCGCTGGGGCGATCCCGAGGATCTTGCGGGAACGGCAGTTTTCTTAGCTTCTGATGCCAGCAACTTTGTGAATGGTCAGATTATTTATGTTGATGGCGGAATTTTGGCCACCATCGGCAAGCCATCCAACGAATAATTTTGCCTCAATTTTTTTTGCTAATATATCTTTCTAGAAATATTGGCAGATTTTTTTTTTAAGATTAAATCCATTATTAAAATGAAAAATTTAAAATATCTGTACTTGCTTCTTACTGTATTTCCTTCATTGCTTTTCGCTCAATCGAAAGCAATTATCGAAATTCAGAACACTTCTGATTTAGAAAGAAAAGAAGCTGTCGTATCAATCGAATGGAAAGCAATTTTATCTCATTTTCCGAAAATTGATACTACAAATTTTGTTGTGATTAATTCGGCAACCAAAAAGCAAATTCCATTTCAGTTCGAACATAAAGGAAAATCAGGAATCCAAAATCTGCTTTTACAATTGAATATAAAAGCCAAAAGTACAGTTCGTTTTTCTATACAAAAAGGCAAACCGGAATCTTTTGCGGTTAAGACTTTTGCCCGATATGTTCCAGAAAGAATGGATGATTTTGCTTGGGAAAATGACAAAATCGCCTTTAGAGCCTATGGAAAAGCACTTGAAAAGACAAGAGATGATGCGTATGGATTAGATGTTTGGGTAAAACGCACCGATAAAATGGTTATAAACGAGCGATACAAAACTGGCGAATATCATGCTGATCATGGAAACGGTTTGGATTATTACAAAGTCGGATTTACATTAGGTGCAGGTAGCATGGCGCCTTATATAAAAGACAGTGTTTATTATTCTGGAAATTACCATCGCTGGAAATTATTGGACAATGGACCATTGCGTTCTACATTTCAATTGGAATACGATGCTTGGGATGCAGCAGGAACTAAAGTGTCATGCGTGAAAACCATTTCATTAGATGCCGGTTCACAACTTAACCGAATCGAAAATGTTTATACTTATTCAGATAACAAAGCAATGCCAGTAGCAGTTGGAATAAGCAAAAGACCTGAAAATGGAGTTCTTTTATTGAATGAGCAAAAAGGAATTTTAGGCTATTGGGAACCAAAACACGGCGATGATGGAACAACCGGAGTGGGCAGTATTTTGATTACTCCAGTAAAAAATATGTTGGTTGAAAAAGAGCAATTATTAGCTGTAACCGAAACAAAAAACAACGAAGCTATTATTTATTATACTGGAGCGGCTTGGGATAAGGCAGGAAAAATTACAAATTCAGCTCAATGGTTTGACTACTTGAATCATTTTTCAGAAGAATTGAAAAATCCGTTGGTTGTTAACGTAAAGGCACTTTAGTATTTAAAGCTGCCCAAATAATTGCAATTTTTTACAATGAAAAAATTAATATCCTCTCTTATATGCTTTATGACTTTGCTTCAATTTCAAATCGTTTCTGCACAACAGGATGAATTTGAAATTGTCACAAGAAATATTGCAAACCATTTAAAGCAGACAACTAAAGTCACAACTAATGATGTATTAAAACTGAAGCAGACACAAAAGCCTGACGGAAGTTGGAGCGATATTGATTATGGAAGTTCGGTAATAACTTTATGGCAACCTATTACGCATTTACAGCGAATCAAAAATTACGCTATTGCAATGAATAACGAGCCTAACAATAAATTCAACGAACAGATAGTCACTGGACTTCAGTATTGGTTGAAGACGGCTCCTAAAAGTAAAAATTGGTGGTACAATGATATTGCTACACCACTTGCTATTGGTGAAATTCTAGTGCTTTTGGATGAAACAAAATTTGTTTATCCAAAAGAATGCAAAGATTCGCTATTGGAATCAATGAAACGCGGCGATCCTTACAAAGAAAAAGGAGCCAATAAGCTCGATATTGCAATGCATTATTTATACAGAGCATGTGCATCCAAAGATGAGAAGTTGATGGATTCGGCAGTGAATCAATTATTTGCTCCTATTGAGTTTTCAACTTTAGAAGGTCTGCAACATGATTATTCTTATTTTCAGCACGGAAAGCAATTGTATTTGGCAGGATATGGAGCAGTTTTTTTAATGGGAGAATATAAAGCAGCTTCGGCTGTTAGGAACACAAAATTTGCCCTCAGCAATGAAAAGCAAAAACTGTTGCATACCTATTTGACACAAACTTTTTTGCGAGCCATTAGAGGGCGTTATAGTGATTTTAATATTGAAGGAAGAAGCATATCCAGACCTGATATTTTGGACAAAAAGAATGCAATTCCAGACGGATATGCCGAAAATATGCTACAAATATTAGCTATTGCCAAAAGCATAAATCCATCAGATGTTACAGAAATCGAAAATGCAATAAAGCGAATCAACGAAGTTCGACCTGTATCATTCGGAATAGAATCTTTTCATAAACAGTTTTATTGTGCTGATTATACACTGCATCAGAGAAAAAATTATGCCTTCAATGTCAGAACGGTTTCGTCGAGAACAAAAAGAACAGAAACGGGCAATGGAGAAAATTTATTTGGACAATTTTTAGCCGATGGCGCGACGAATATTCAGCGCACCGGAGACGAATACTACAATATAATGCCTTTATGGGAATGGGATAAAATACCAGGTATCACAAGTAGGGATTATGTAGATAACCTTCCTGCAACAATTGAATGGGGAGAAAACGGAAGTACTGATTTTGTTGGTGGTGTCAGTGATGGAAAGTACGGATGTACAGCTTATGATATGAATTACAATGATGTACAAGCAAAAAAAGCTTGTTTTTTTTTCGATAAAGAGATTGTTTGTTTGGGTGCGGGAATCAACAGCAAAGCAGAAGAAAACATAACAACGACGCTGAATCAATGCTGGTTGAAAGGCGAAGTGAAAATTGGAAATAACAAATTATTATTAGCTGAAACTGAAAAATTAGAAAATCCGTCATGGATTTGGCATGACAGAATTGGATATTGCTTTTTGCAAAATACAAAAGCGACAGTTAGCGCAAATACTCAAAAAGGAAGCTGGAAATACATCAATAAAGGATATAGCGATGTAACTATTGAAGGAAAAGTGTTTAAGCTATTTATTGATCATGGGTCGAAACCTGTAAATGAGAGTTATGCGTATTGCGTATTGCCTGATATTTCGTTTAAAAAAATGAATAAAAGTGCAGTTAATATTGATATTGTAGCAAACAATAATGATATTCAAGCTGCAGCCAATAATGAGCTGAAAATGTTACAGATTTGTTTTTATAAACCTCAGACTTTGGTTTACAAACAGTTGAAAATAACAGTTGATCAACCTTGTTTGCTTTTTATCAAAAATATTGGCAAAAACCAGCCAGAAGTTTGGGTTTCCGATCCCTCTCAAAAATTATCAGAAATAACTGTTTCAGTAGAAGTAAACAATAAAACCGCAACTAAAAAAATAAGATTGCCTGATAATGAAAATAAAGGAAAATCAGTATTAATGAATTAATTTTTGATCCCTTAAATTGCTTTGTAAAAGTATGTGGATAAAAAATTATGTTAACTACTTTCCGATGCAGAAATTTAGAAACTACATTTATAAAGCGGTACAGATGTAGAGGTACAAAAAAGGTTCAAATTTGAACAAAATATCAAGAACTAAAAACAAACAAACTTTTAATTATTTTGAATAGAGCTATCTTTTGTTAATATTTATTTTTATACACATTAATCCGATGGTTGCGACAAATTTATAATTAATAGACATAATTGATATTAAAAAAGGACTGATTTATAATTTAAATTGATCCAAACATCTTGTTTTTAGTAAATGATCACACTTTATAACATGAACATGTTAAATCATTTATCTTTTTTTATTTCTTGAATTTTTCAGCTTTTTAAGAGATTTGAAAATTAATTTCTAGAACGCAAGAGGATTCTTATCGGACATTTATAAAAAGAGAATCTCATATCTACTTTAATAACATTTTAGCATCAAAAGTAATTAGATGCTCATGAAATGTCTCATCGAAATGATGAATACTCATTATTTATTTCGGTAAACTTTCTCAAAAATCTCTATGAGCTGTCCTTCTTTTTTAAAATTAAAAAATGAGGAAAACCGTAAAATTATAATAAAATCCTTTCGTTTATTTGCGCTCAAATTTTAACTAAGTATTAACACTTGTCTGTCTATATTAAATAGATAGTATGAAGCTCAAATAAATGATTATGAAGAAAATTATAACACCTCTGTTATTAATATTTTGTGTTATTGAATTAAATGCCCAAATCTATACCCCGACAGGAACAATCCAAGGAGTATCTGGTAGTAACAACGTAGGTATTGGGACTAGCACTCCCTCAACTAAATTAGATGTTATTGGTACAGTGAAAATTCAATCTTCAAATTCAAATTACGATGAGAATTTAAGATTGCTTCCATCTCTAAGTAGTGATTATTCGAGTATTGCTCTTGGCGCTGTCAATGGTAATTCAGGAACAGGAACAGGGCAATGGACCTTAGTTAGATACCCAGCTATGAATAATTTTATGTTCAGCTTAAGATATAATACGACAGATTATTTTAATGTACTTACAAATGGGAATGTTGGATTGGGAACAATGAATCCTAGTTCAAAACTTAGTGTTTTAGGTGGTTTGTCTAAACTTACTTTAACTGGAATTGATGGGACTTTTGATAATCTTATAAAATACGGTCACAGATCAGATTTAGAAAGTCAAACAAGTTATTCAAATCGTTGGCATGGTATTGATGCAACAATTACTGCTGGTAACGCATCAGATAATAAATTGAAATTTAGATTATATGCAGGAAGTTCCGCAAACTTGGAACCAGCTGATGTTATGACGTTAGTTGGAAATGGAAATGTAGGTATAGGGATAGTGAACCCTACTAATAAATTAGATGTCAACGGCACAATCCACTCCAAAGAAGTAAAAGTAGATATGAACGGCTGGTCTGATTTTGTTTTCAAAAAAGATTACACATTGCCAACACTTCAAGAAGTGGAAAAACATATTGCTGAAAAAGGACATTTAGGGAATATTCCATCTGAAGAAGAAGTACTAAAAAATGGAATTAATTTGGGAGAAATGAATTCAAAGCTTCTTCAAAAGATTGAGGAATTGACTTTATATGTGATCGAGCAAAATAAAAAACTACAAAATCAAGAAAAAGAGATTATTAAATTAAATGAAGATAATGCAGATTTAGTAGAAATAAGAAAACGTTTAAACAAAATAGAAAGCAAGTTATGAGACAAATAAAACTTATATTAATAGTCTGGTCATTTTTTTGTACTAGCTCCATATTTGGACAATCTAATAGTTATCCTCCAATTGGAGATGTAACGATACGTAATTACTCACCTTTAATAAATTTGCAACGACTCGAAAACGTAGGAGGTTTTATAGCTGGAATTCAAACAAAATTATTGGATGGGACTAATAGTTGGTATTTTGGAAATTTGCAATCGGATACTTGGGTTGTAAGTAAAGGTGATTATACAAATCCCAAATTAGCTATTTTAAATAGTGGAAATGTAGGAATTGGAACAACTGTTCCAGCTGCAAAACTTACAATAAATGCAGATGCAAATAGCAACACAAATTCAATACTTATTTACAGTAATAATGTCGTCGCTGATTCATATACAGCTATAGGTTCATACTTCGCTAATGGAAATGGAAATGTAAATTCACAGGTGCGATTTGGAAATGAAGAAGTGGCCAATTCAAAATCATATTTAGCATTTGCAACTGGAACAGCAGGAACGGCACTAGAAAGAATAAGAATAAATAGTATTGGTAATGTTGGTATTGGCATAACAAATCCACAAAACAAACTAGACGTCAACGGCACCATCCATTCAAAAGAAGTAAAAGTAGATATGAACGGCTGGTCAGATTTTGTTTTCAAAAAAGATTACACATTGCCAACACTTCAAGAAGTGGAAAAACATATTGCTGAAAAAGGCCATTTAGAAAACATTCCATCAGAAGAAGAAGTTTTGAAAAACGGGATCAATTTAGGGGAAATGAATTCGAAGTTGCTTCAAAAAATTGAAGAAATGACTTTGTATATGATCGAAATGCAAAAAGAAATTGAAAGACAAAATAAAAAAATTGAATTTTTACAAACGAAGCTTTAATTATAAACATATGAAAAAAGTAATATCACTATCACTGTTATTTGCAATACAAAGCAATTTTGCTCAGAATATTTTTCCTTCAACTGGGAATGTTGGTATTGGTACAACAACTCCTGATGCTAAACTTAACGTAGTTGGGAATATAAATATTGATAATGTTGATTGGGCTACAGATAATGCTTTAAGAATTCGTGAAGGAGGTAGTACTACTTATGGCGCATTTTTCAAGTACGGTCTAAATGATATCTTGGCAATTGGTACAAGAAATACTGATGTAGATTATCCAGCGATGGAGATTTCAAGAGGTTCAATGAATACGATATTTAATGGAAACGTAGGTATTGGAATAACAAATCCTTCTATGAAACTTGAAGTAATTGGAAATGAAAGTTTAAATTTTGATGCAGCTGGCTTTTTTAATTCAAAATCATTTGGTAACGTAAATGACAAATGTGAAACCAGAATCAATCTTGGTAAAATCGAAGGTAACATTAGACGATCGATGGCAGCAATTGGTGCATTCCCATCAAACAACACAGACTCTTCAAATGGTATTTTAGCATTCTATACTAGAGAGTCAGCATCACTTTTAGAAAGACTTAGAATAATAGCTAATGGAAATGTTGGTATTGGAATAACTAGTCCACAAAATAAACTTGATGTCAACGGAACCGTCCACTCCAAAGAAGTAAAAGTAGACATGAACGGTTGGTCAGATTTTGTATTCAAGAAAGATTACACTTTGCCAACACTTCAGGAAGTTGAAAAACATATTATTGAAAAAGGTCATTTAGAGAATGTTCCGTCTGAAGAAGAAGTCTTAAAAAATGGAATTAATGTCGGGGAAATGAATGCTAAGCTTCTACAGAAAATTGAGGAATTGACTTTATATCTAATTGAATTGGAAAAAGTAAATATTAGTCAGTCCAAGGAAATTGATATTCTTAAAACAGAAAATCAGAATTTTCAATCAATTATTGAAAGAGTTGTTAAGCTAGAAAAACAATTAAAATAAAAAACTTTAACAGTATGAAGAGAAAAATACTTTTTATAACTCTATTTATAATTACACTTTCCTTAAAAGCGCAAATTTATACGCCCGTTGGAGTTATTCAGGGATCTTCTGGCAATAATAATGTTGGTATTGGAACAAATGCTCCTGCCGCTAAATTACATGTCAACAATGGAAATAATTCCTATGGTGCAATTCTAGCGACATCTGCGGAGCCTTTTTCATTATATACAAAGACATTCACTGTTCAGCCTATTAATGTAGAATCATTTCGAATTGGCTTAAAACATGATACTGATGAAAATAATGGATTTATCTCTTTTTACCGCGGAGTAAGTACTTATGGCGGTTTCCTTGGTTTCTCTACGAATGGTCTGGAGAGACTGCGTATTTCAGATGCAGGAAAAATAGGTATTGGAACAGCTTCACCCTCGAGCAATTTACATATTTATTCAACAGATTCGCCTTCAAATCTTTTAACTGGACAATTGCAAGTTGGAGGTTCTTATAATACAACTAATGATATATTCTTATCAATGGGTATCCATAAAAATGGAGAGTATGCTTTCATAAACGGAGGCAAAGGAGGTGTTGGTTATATTCCATTAATTGTAATGGGAGGAAATCTAGGGCTTGGAACTACGACTCCGCAAACCAGATTAGATGTAGTTGGAAAAGGACATTTCAAGGTTGCTGATGATCAGTCGGGTATTGGAGGAATTGCTATTGATACAAATAATGGCACCAGTTTACGATTAGGAGGAAATACGACATATAGTTGGATACAGTCTCATTCGCAACTCCCATTATATATAAATGAGCTTAGAAATAATACCATAATTAATCTTACTCTGGGAAATGTTGGAATTGGAACTGCTAATCCAACAAATAAACTAGATGTCAACGGAACAATCCATTCAAAAGAAGTAAAAGTAGACATGAACGGCTGGTCAGATTTCGTATTCAAAAAAGATTACACTTTGCCAACACTTCAGGAAGTTGAAAAACATATTGCTGAAAAAGGTCATTTAGAGAATATTCCATCTGAAGAAGAAGTTCTGAAAAACGGAATTAATCTTGGTGAAATGAATTCCAAGTTGCTTCAGAAAATTGAAGAATTGACTTTGTATGTGATTGAACAAAACAAAAAAATCAATCAACTTGAAATACAAAATGCAAAAATGAATGATTTAGAGAAACGTTTGGAAAAATTTGAACAAAAATTAAAATAAAAAATGAAAACAAAATTATTAATAACAATTTTGGGATTTGCGAATATTCTATATGTAAATGGACAAAGTTTAAATCCAACATCTAATATATCAGTAGCAGGCTCGGTAGACACTTTTAAGGGAGGATACACTTTTGCATATGCAACATCAGGTACGCCTTGGAATGGTTCTCTTATTAGTTATGGAGGATTTCCGCCCAATAATTATGATACTCAAATAAGTTCAGATTATGGACCAAATGGAGGTAATCATATTTCTTATAGAACTAGAAATGGTGATACTCAGACTTGGAATCCTTGGTACGAATTAGCAACAAGGGGAACAAATACTTTTAATGGTACTCAATTATTTACTAATGGAAATGTCGGAATTGGAGTAGTAAGTCCGTCTATGAAACTGGAAGTAGTTGGAAATGAAAATCTAAATTTTGATGCCGCTGGTTTTTTTAATACGAAATCATATGGAAACGAAAATGATAAATGCGAAACCAGAATAAATATCGGTAAAATTGAGGGCAATGTAAAACAATCAATGGGAGCAATTGGGGCATTTCCCACAAATAATACTGATTCTTCAAATGGTATTTTAGCATTTTACACCCGAGAATCTCAATCTGTTTTGGAAAGACTTAGGATAATAGCAAATGGAAATGTCGGAATAGGAATGGTTAATCCAAAAAACAAACTCGACGTCAACGGCACAATCCATTCCAAAGAAGTAAAAGTCGATATGAACGGCTGGTCAGATTTTGTTTTCAAGAAGGATTATTCTCTACCAACTCTTCAAGAAGTTGAAAAACATATTTCTGAAAAAGGACATTTAGAAAACATTCCATCTGAAGATGAAGTTTTGAAAAACGGAATCAATATAGGAGAAATGAATTCCAAACTTCTGCAAAAAATTGAGGAATTGACTCTTTATGCAATCGAGCAGGAAAAAAACACCCAAAAACTTACTCAAATCATCGAAGAACTGACCAAACGATTAGAAGCAGTTGAGAAACAATAATTCAACACGTAAATCAATAGCTCGAAAACAAATCAAACCTATGAAAAAAATAATTACTCTATTATTGTTTGGAGTTTGTCTTCTGTCAAACGCCCAGCAAAAAATAACTTTCGGATATGACGTGGCAGGAAACCAAGTTACCCGTGTTTTATGCCTAAGCGGGTGTGTTCCCAGTTCAAAACCCGCCAAAGAAATAAAAGAAATTGAAGCCATAACTGAGGAAGATATGCTTAAATTTTCTGAAGAAGATGTCATCTCATATTATCCAAATCCTGTGAAAGAAGAGCTGTATTTGAAATGGCAGTTAATAAATGATAACAAAGTGACCTCAATCATGGTTTATGGAATGTCCGGTCAAATTTTACAGACATTATTAAAAACAGAAAATACAGACAATCAAATCATCCTTTTTGGAGATTACCCTAGAGGGGTTTATCTCGTGTCTCTTAGTTATAAAAGCGGAGAGGTAAAAACTATTAAAATTATTAAGCAATAGACTCATATATGAAACGATTTTACTTTTTTCTTATATTTTTTATAAGTTCTCATTTATTCTTGTCAGCTCAATCGACAGAAGTAGGCAGTACTCCAGGGGAATTATCAGTTTCTTTGTCTGGTGCAGCAAATTATACTATTCCAATTGCCGTTCCCCCTGGTATAAATGGAATTGTGCCTCAAATCAATATTGTTTACAGTAGCCAATCAGGGAATGGTGTTGCAGGATATGGATGGAATATTGGAGGATTGTCATCAATTGGACGTATTGCCTCTACCAAATTTCATGATGGAATTATAGATCCGGTTGACTTTGATAATCTTGATAGATTTGCTTTTAATGGCCAACGATTACTTGTTAAAAATGGTACGGCTGGGGTCTATGGAGCTAATAATACAATATATGAAACCGAAAATTTTTCAAATGTTAAAATTACCTCTTTTGGTGTTCATCCAAACGGTGCAAATTATGGTCCTGCATATTTTTTAGTTGAATATCCTGACGGTTCAAAAGCCTACTATGGAAATTCATCAGATTCAAGATCTTTGACTGATTGGGCAATTACGTATTGGGAAAGTGCGCAAGGCGTGAGAATTACTTATAATTATACACAGAGCAATAATGTTCTCGATATAGCATCTATAAAATATGGTACTTTAACCACTACAGCTCCAATTAATGAAATAAAATTTAATTATGATGCGAGGCTCAGACCAGAGCAGGCATATATTGGAGGACAAAGTTTTACAAAAAGTAATAAGCTTTTAAGTATTAATGTTGTTGGAAATGGAATTGGATACAGAAATTACTATTTCAATTATAAAACTACTTCAGTGAATTACCAACAGTTGGATTACATTACTGAAAAAAGCGGTGATTTATCAAAAAGCTACAATTCTACTTCATTTACATATTATACGGGCTCTGAAACCATTGTGCCCAAAGCTAGTACTTCTCAAACGGCATTAGGAAATATAAACTCGTTAAATTCGGCTGTTGTATCGGGTGATTTTGACGGAGATGCGAAGATGGACTTTGTGTTATATCCCAAAACAGGAATCAATGGAAATAAAGATTTTTGGCTTTTTACCAATGTTGGTAAAAACTCCTTGACTGTACCTTCTAAAGTATCATGCGGTTATTTTTCAGCAATTTTTGCCTCAACGGGATTAACGAGCAATAATAAGCAGTATCATTCGCAAGGCGTGACAATTGCACAAGTGGATTCAGGTTCTGATGCGGTAAATTTTATAACGTATAACAATATGTCGCAAGGAATGACGTCAGATCAGTTGAAGAAGGCTTATTTCCCTGAAAGATGGATTTCAGACTGTTATTCCTCAATGAATCAGTCACAGGCCAAATTATACTTCAGTGGAGATTTTAATGGTGATGGCCTTACAGATGTTATAGCATTAGATCAGGATGTTCAAGAACTTGTTTGTCAACCTGACCGTTATGGAGGTCCAGACGAACTTATTTATTCGACCAATACAACAGGTCAGATGTATTTTGTTGATTTGGACAGAAGAAAAACAGTGAATTTTGTAAATTTTGCAGGAACATTACAGGAAAGTTTTTTAAGCAATGACAGTAAAATTGAAACATTTGATGTTAATGGAGATGGGAAAACAGATATACTTCATTTTAAAAATGGAAAAGTATATGTTTATGATCTTGATAACAACAATCAGCTGAGATTGCTATGGCAGACACCTGATTTAGATATTAAAATCAGTCAATCAATCTTGCCAGGCGATTATAATGGTGATGGAAAGATGGATTTTATTATAACTAAAAGTTTTGGCACATATGCTACTGATTATATTAAATATTTATCTAAAGGAGATGGGTTTGTCAAGATTCCGCAAACTTATGCTTTCGCTAATATGGGAACAAGCGAGGATACTCAGGCAATTTATACATGCGATCTGATTCCTTTGGATATAGATGCTGATGGTAAAACGGATATTGTTCAATTTAGATCAATTTATGGAAAGTCTTTGAATACGGGAGGTGCAATGGTAAATGTATTTAAAAATAGTAATTCTTCGTTTACGGCTACAGCAATACCAACTTATCAGACAACTCCATCGACGACATTTAAAAGTTATCCTATTCCAGTGTTTTTGTCACCAAAAACAAATAACCAGTATTTATCAGTTGGTGTAATAAGTGATAATCAAATGTACACGTTTGATTCACAGGATGATTTCAGTCAAAAAGGTTTGTTGAAAACAGTAATAGATGGAAATGGAGTAACGCAAACCATAACTTATAGTCCATTAGTACAAGACCCATATGAGCCGTTTTATACGCCTACAATATTTACGGAAACTTTTCCAAATATTGATATTGTAGCGGCACCAAATTTTAAAATTGTGACAAAGTTGGAGCAGCAAAGTGTCGGTCAGTATAAAAAACAAATTTTTATGTATTTAGGAGCAGTGTCTAATACAGAGGGTATAGGTTTTTTAGGATTTAGATCTACAGTGAGAACAAATTGGTACGCTGATGACTCTAAAATGATTTCTAATATTTCCAAATTTGATATTTCTCAGCGTGGTGCAAATATTGAAAATTATAGTGTTCTTGGTTATCATGATCCATTGTTTCCAACAGCAAATCAAATTTCAAGAATAATCACAAAAGAAAATTATACGGTTGCTACATCAGATAATTTAGTTGCCACCCAAAGAATTATTTTGAAAGAAAACACTGTAATTCAATCAGGGAGCACATTTTCAGCAAAAATAGTTGAAGAATCAAATAATTCAACAAATGCTCCTTCAGACTTTATTACAAAATCAGTCTTAACTTATGAAAGCAATTTGATGCCCAATAAGGTTTTTAAATTGCAAAATACAGTAGTAAATCAATTTAACAAATTAGAGGGAACCAGTAATGAAACTATCAACACTTATGATGATTATAATAATGTAACTAACGCTAAAATTCTAGCTAAAGAAGGTTCTACAGTTGTCCAAACTAGTACTTCTGATATTGTTTATCAGTCGCCTACGCAATCTCCATACATTTTAGGACGACCAAGTTCTAAAACTGAGAATGTTTCTGTAAATGGAGACAGCATGACAAATAAGGAAGTTTATACCTATAATGGAAATCAGCTCCTCACAACAATTGAAAAATCCGGTAATGGAACATCAACAATAACTGAAAAAAATGATTATGATAATTTTGGTAATATAACAAAGAAAACTATAACTGTTCCAGGTTTGACTCCTAGAATCACAAGCTATGAATATGATTTGTCAGGTAGGTTTTTAACAAAGAATATTGATGTTGAAGGGCTGTTTAAAACGTTTGATTATAATTTAAGTTCTGGGGTTCTAAATTCAGAAACTAATCAAAATAGATTGACAACAACATATGAATATGACAAGTGGTTCAAAAAAACTAAAACAATCGATTATTTAGGAAAGAGCAATAGTTATGTTTATACACGTAGTTCTGAAAAAAGTATAGTAACTAATAATGGTGATGACAACAGTAGCATTGAAGAAACTTTTGATGATTTAGGAAGGAAGATCAAGACAAAGATTAAAGATGTAGCAGGTAATTTTTCATCTGTTGATTATTTATATGATATATATGATCGAAATTATAAAATCAGTGAGCCTTATTTTGGAAGTAGTGCATCACAATTTAATGAAACGCAATATGATAATTACGGTAGGCCAATTAAGAGCATCTCGTTTACTGGAAAAACAGTAGATTATACATATTCGGGACTTACCACAACAATTAGTGAAAATTCAAAAACTAAAATCTCTGTAAAAAATGCTGCAGGAAATATTATTTCTATGACAGATAGTCCAGGAGGAACGGTTACATATAAATATTTTGCCAACGGAAAATTGAAGGAATCTGATTTTGGAGGGGTAAAAACTACAATAACGCAAGATGGATGGGGAAGAAAAACTAAATTAGTAGATTCTTCTGCTGGGACATACAGTTATGAGTATAATGATTTCGGCGAAATAACAAAAGAAACGACTCCAAATGGGACAACTTCGTATTTATTGGATGAAGTAGGCAAGTTAAAGGAAAAGACTATAGTTGGAGGTAGTGTTAATAATTCGAAAACAACATATGCTTATGATGGAACTACAAAATTATTACTGGGAACTACATTTGAAGATTTTTTAAATACCAATACTATAACGGAAGTTTATAGTTATGATGCATATAAGAGAATCAATAAAAAAGTTGAGACAACGCCCTACGCTGTATTTACAAAAGATTTGACTTATGACGCATTTGGAAGAATTTACACTGAGACTTCAACAGCGCAAGTTGGAGGGGAATCAAGCTCAAACAAAATAAGAAATACATACAATAATGGTTCGCATTGGCAGATTTTAGATGATGTTACTGGTTCGGTTTTATGGCAAACCAATACCTTGAATGCTAAAGGAAATATATTGACCGCTTTAAATGGCCCCATAAAAATTACGAATTCATATGATAATTACAATTATGTCTCTGAATTTAAATATGATTTAGCCTCAACTCCTACGACGAATGTTTTAACGCTAGGTACTGTTTTTGATGCTCAGAAAGGGAATTTGACTAGTCGAACAAATACTTTGTTCAACAGAAGCGAGAGTTTTAAGTATGATGCATTAGATCGTCTAACAGAATATACTAATTCAGCCGGAAGTCAAGAAACACAGTCTTACGATGACAGGGGGAGAATTACACAAAATAATGTTGGGGTATATAATTATTCAAATACCAAACCTTATCAGAATACTTCAATAGATGTTACACCAAATGCCTTAAGTTACTATACGGCAAAGCCTACATTAAATGTGACATATAATGTTTTCAAAAGCCCTGTACAAATTGAAGATGCTGGTGTTGATAAAGTAAGTTTTACTTACAACGATAGTAATAGCCGTAGTGCGATGTTTTATGGCGGGCTACAGGATGATAAATTGCAAAGACAATTCAAGAAATATTACGCAGCAGATGGAACAATAGAAGTAAAACAAAATAATTCAGGAGCAATTGAATTCTTGTTCTATATTGGAGGTGATGGCTACAGCGCTCCATTAGTTTTCAAAGATAATGTTGCATCACAAAATTATTTATATTTGTTGCGAGATTATCAAGGTACTATCACAGCTATTGTTAATCAAACAGGAGCAGTTGTTGAGAAACGACTTTTTGATGCTTGGGGCGATCTAATAAAAGTACAAGATGGTGCTGGAAATGTACTTTCAGGATTAACCATTTTGGATCGTGGTTATACGGGACATGAACATTTGCAAAGTGTTGGTATTGTGCACATGAATGGCCGTCTGTACGATCCAAAATTACACCGTTTCCTACAGCCTGATAATTTTGTACAGGATCCCTTTAATACCCAAAATTATAATCGTTATGGGTATTGTTGGAACAACCCACTCAGATATACAGATGCTAGTGGAGAATGGATAAATATTGTAATTGGAGCCGTAATTGGTGGCGTTGTCAATTGGGCAACTCATGGTTGCAAGTTTAATGCTCAAGGATTAGGTTATTTTGGAGTTGGTGCAGTGGCAGGTGGTTTAACTGCAATGGGTGCAGGTGGTGTTAGCTCGGCACTTGCAGGTGGTTCTTTTTCTGCTGGAGCATTAGGAACATCTGCTGCATTAACAGCAACTTCGAGTTTTTTTACAGGTGCAGTTATTGGTGCATCCGGAGGTTTAGTTGGTGGATTTGCAACTGGAGTGGGAAATGGTTTAGTTGATGGTCAAAATATTGGTCAAGCATTAGGTAATGGAGTTAAAGACGGACTTGTAGGAGCATTAACTGGTGGAGTTATTGGTGGTATTGCAGGTGGTATTGATGCTGTAAGAGATGGAAGAAGATTTTTTGATGGAGCAACAGTAGTGAGACAAACAGCTGTACCTGCATACACACTTCCGAACTTACTACAAAGTTCAGATGCATCTTGTCAGGCAACTGTTGGTGCCTCAATTGATCAATCTTTAGGAGGACATTTGACAGAGATGGATGTTAGAAATTTGATGCCTAGGTATGATTACACTGGTGCTGGTGCTGGAGATGTCCCTTTTTGGCGTGAATTTGCTGCAAATACAAGCAGACAAGTTACAGGACCAATAAAGACAGATTATTCTTCAACAATATTTACTGCATTTAGAGACGGCACTCAAAATAATGTAAGAATTGCTTTGTCTACAAGTAATCACGCTTTAGCTTTACAATCAGTTACTAAAGTAGATATTTTTAAAATGAGTGGAAGAATAATTACAAAGTATTTTTATAATGTAATGGATCCTGCTTACGGTGCTTCAAAAACTATTAGTACAAGTATGGTAAAAAATATTTTTATAATTAGGTAACAATGAAAAGAATGGCTGTAATTTTGTTTTCTCTGATAATTTATAATTGTGGAAAACCGATATATGATGAAGCAGAGAAAGCGAATAGAGAAAAAAAAATAACTGGTAAAATTATAGTTGACTCAAAACCAGCTCCAGGTGTGAATATTAGTATAAAAAAAACTAAAATTAAAACACAGACTGATTTTGATGGCAATTATTATATTTTAGTTAACGAAAATGATAAATTACTGTTTGATTATCCAGGATGTAAATTACAAGAAATTGACGTAAAAGGTAAAGATAGTATTAATGTTTTTTTTAAACAGGATGAGAATTTCGTTAAAACTCACACTATAATGGTTAGAAAGTCCCATTAGTTTTAATATAAAGCCCTAGCTATCATACGAATACTTTCGTGTGGTGCAAAGAGCATCGATAATGAATAGAGCAAGAAAACCTCGCCAATAGACGAGGTTTTTTGTGCTTCAAAATATCATGCATGTTAGTTTTTTGTGCAGGAATGCCTAAAAGAAGGCTAACTCTGCAAAGTACTCTGAAGTTAGAAAAGCCCCTCAAATGTCCCCGCTCCGCAAAGAATTCTTAAGTTAGAAAAGCTCAGCAAATGTCTCAGACTTTGTACAATTTTTATATTGCTTAGAATGTTTTAATTTTACTAAAAGTAGCTAACCTTCAATACTCCGCGCTCCACAAAGAGTTCTTTAGTTAGAAAAGCTGCGCAAATGTCTCTGACCTTGCGCAATTTTTTTATTTTTTTTACTACAGAATGCTCCTAAAAATCTTTTTACTTTTAATATTATTTTTCAAAAAAGGTTAATATTTTTATTTGGAAGTAGAATATAGAATATGATTTTTAAGATTGATCCTGTTTTGAAGTATCTTGGATTGGGAATACAAAACTTTGAAATTGCTAATTTCGGCTCCAGAAATTAACAATCCACTGTTTGAAATGGTTGACTGATTTTGGGTACAACATATATACATTTTTAAGCTAATAAATCGCAGCAAGAAGAAAATAAACATGTTATTATAAGCAAAATTATAGTCGTTTTGTATGGCTTTAAGGTGGAATTAGGAGGATTTAAGTGCCATTATTAAGCTCAAGAAGTTTCAAAATTTAAAATTTTACTTTGAGGTACAATCAAGCTACAGAAAAGCATTATTAGCAGTTTTTATTTCTTTTTTGTAAGTTTTGAATTATAAAACAATCATAAATCCAGTTATTAATTGTTAAAATTATGTTAACTACTTCCCGATGCAGAAATTAGCAAAAATATTCCCAAGCAATTCATCATTTGTAACCTGACCAGTGATAAGTCCAAATTGATATAAAGCTTCACGAATATCTAATGCCATCAAGTCGCTTGAAAGATTTGTTTCAAGACCGAATTTTACTTTTTGGATTTCATCTAAAGCTTTAAGTAGAGAATCGTAATGTCTTGTATTTGTTACAATAGTTTCATTATTTCTCAATGCTCCAGTATTGACAAACGATAGCAATTCATTCTTTAATTCGTCAACTCCAATTTTTTCTTTAGCTGAAATCAATAAAAGTTTTGCATTCAAATTTTCAAGTTGATTTGTGATATTTAGAAGTTCTTCAGCTGATAAAAGATCCTTCTTATTGACCACAATTAAAAGTGGTTTTAATGGATATTTATTTTTGATTTGCTCAATTTCAGAAACAAATTCCGAGCTTGAAGATTTAAATTTTAATCCGTCAAATAAATAAATGACAACTTGTGCTTGTTCTATTTTTTCGAAAGTTTTTTTGATACCGATACTTTCTACAACGTCTTTCGTTTCGCGAATTCCAGCAGTATCAATAAATCGGAAACCAACACCTCCGATAACCAATTCGTCCTCAATTGTATCACGAGTAGTCCCCGCAATATCCGAAACTATGGCACGTTCTTCATTCAATAAAGCATTCAATAAAGTCGATTTTCCAACATTTGGCTCTCCGACAATCGCAACAGGAATACCGTTTTTAATTACATTTCCAACAGCAAATGAATCGATTAAACGTTTTAAAACAAATTCAATTCGGTTTAATAATTCGTGAAATTGAGTACGGTCAGCAAATTCTACATCTTCTTCGGCGAAATCTAATTCTAGTTCAATTAATGAAGCAAAATTCAAAAGTTCTTCGCGAAGTTTAGCAATTTCGTTACTAAATCCGCCTCGCATTTGTTGCATTGCTATTTGGTGAGATGCTTCATTATCTGACGAAATTAAATCGGCAACAGCTTCTGCCTGCGATAAATCAAGTTTTCCATTTAAAAATGCACGTAGTGTAAATTCTCCTGCATCGGCCATTCTGCATCCTTTTCTCAACAATAATTGAATAATTTGTTGTTGAATATAAGTTGAGCCATGACAAGAAATTTCAATCGTGTCTTCACCTGTATACGAATTGGGACCTTTGAAAACAGAAACCAAAACTTCATCAAGTGTTTTTTCATTATCTACAATATGTCCTAAATGAAGTGTATGCGTTTTCTGTTTTGTCAAATCTTTGTTTTTTATAGATTTAAAAACAGAATTTCCTATTGTAATTGCTTCAGCGCCTGAAATACGAATGATAGCAATAGCTCCGGCTCCAGATGGAGTAGCTAATGCAACTATAGAATCTTGATTTATCATGTTGCAAAGGTATGAAAAAAGGCTTAAAAGAATTGTGAGTTGCGAATTGTGAATTGTAAAATTCTAAACTGTGAGAAGCTAATAATTGGTTTAAGTCATAATCTTCAAGTTTAGGCTTCCAGCTTTCGGCTTTGAACTTTCGGCTTTGAACTTTCGGCTTTCAAGTTTCAACTTTCGACTTTCAACTTTCGACTTCCAGCTTCCAACTATGAACCTTTGTAACTTTGTCACTTTGTGCCTTTGAAGAATGTTAAAATACTGATAATTATCAGGTTGTTTTGTTTTTATAATGATTAAATTTGAGAGAACAATACACTAATCCTAATTAAAATGAAAAAGATACTATTTCCCACAGATTTTTCTGAAGCAGCTACAAATGCGTTTGTTCATGCATTAGAATTCGCTAAAATTGTTAAAGCCGAACTTGTCTTGTTGCATACTTTTGAGATTCCAGTGTATGACAGTCAGTTTTTTCCAGAAAATTATGCCTCAATTTACAGTTCTATCGAATTAGCTAAATTTGAGATGTTTAAGGATGAAATTCCAAAACTCCGAGCAATCGCGGCTGAACGAAAACTTGATGATATTGTCATTAAACATCGACTGATGGATGGTGATTTGATTTATAATTTAAAAAACGCAGTCGAAGAAGACGAAATTGATTTTGTGATCATGGGGACTACGGGAGTATCTGACTGGACTAAGTTTTTTACCGGATCTAATACAAATTCGGTAATTTCTGAAGTCAAGGTTCCAGTATTATGTGTTCCTATTGATGCAAAATATAAAAAAGTGAAAACAATCGGCTTTACGACGCGATATCGTGATAAAGATAAAGATGTGCTTCGCAGAATATTGAAAATTGCAAAAAAAACAGATGCCAAAGTAAGAAGCTTGTATGTGAGAACTACAAATTCTGATGTTTCTGAAATGACAATCAAAGAATGGGAACAGGAGTTTGCGAACGATAATGTCGAATTCCTGGTTTTGCCAAGTGATGATGTGAAAGAAACAATTCTTGATTTTATTCTTTATAAAGACATTGACATTCTGACCACTATAACTCATAAAAGATCTTTCTTTGAAAGTATTTTTGAATCAAGTCTATCAAAAAGAATTACAAAAGAAGTCTCTATTCCGGTATTAGTAATGCACGAAAAGGAATAAAAAGACGTTTTTTTTTTAATTGTAATTTTGGAAGTGTAAAAGCTATATTTGTACTTCATTAAATTTTAGAAATGGAAGTATATCAGAATAAGGTCAAACATTTTTCAGAAACTTATAGTAAAATCAACAAAAGATACAACAGTATTAGTTTATTACGTTTGTTAATTGTTTTTCTTGGTTTGTTTATGCTGTACTATTACATCAAAACCAGTGAAATTTTCTATGTAGTACTAGCTTTTTTATCTTTTGTTGGTTTTGTTTTTTTAATGAAAATCCATTCGAAATTGGCTTTTCAAAGACAGCTTACCACCGCACTTTTAAAAATCAATGAAAATGAAATTTCTTTTTTGAAAAGAGAAAAACTTCCTTTTGAAAATGGTATAGAATTTAACGATTTTCATCATCCGTATGCATATGATTTAGATATTTTTGGAGATCATTCTTTGTTCCAAAATTTAAATCGAACGGCCACTTTTATCGGAAAAAAAACATTGGCAGATAAATTATTGCGCCTTTTTTCAAATGAAACTATTGTTGATAATCAGAAAGCGATAAATGAGCTTAAATCAAAAATTGACTGGAGACAAGATTTTCTTGCCTTAGCTTCTGTCAGTACTGACACGAAAAGTTCGTATGATGCTATAATGTATTGGAGTTCATTTAAAAACAATACACTTCCTAAAGTTTTAGTTTTACTTTCATATGTAATTCCAGCATTGTTTTTTGGTGTATTGTTCGCTTATTTTGTAACCTCAAAAACAATTTTACTATCCTATTTAACTTATATTTTTATTGCCAATATGATTGTTTTGGGTCAGTCTGTAAAACGAATTAAATCTGAAATTGCTCAAGCAGATAATGTCGACAAAATAATCAAGCAATATGGTTTGCTAGTTGAAAAAATTGAATCGGAAAAATTTGAGTCTAAAAAATTAATTGAATTACAGCAACAACTGATTTCTAAAAATATGTCGGCAAGTGATCATTTAAAACAATTGTCTGAATTGTTTTCAAGAATGGATACGATCAATAATTTAGTGACGACACTCGTTTTTAACGGAACATTTTTATTTAACCTGCATGTTTTAAAAGCGCTTTTGAAATGGAAAAAAGATTATTCGCATGAGCTTGAAAATTGGATTGCGATTATTGGTGAATTCGAAGCTTTGAACAGTTTGGCTAATTTGGCGTACAATAATCCAGATTTTGTTTTTCCTGAAATCAATTCAGAATATAAAATCGGATTCGAAAATTTGAGTCACCCATTATTAAATCCGAAAAGTCGAGTAGGGAATGACACTCATTTTTATCCCGAATCGTTTATGATTTTAACCGGTTCGAATATGTCTGGGAAAAGTACTTTTTTGAGAAGTTTGGGAGTGAATATGGTCTTAGGCGGAATTGGTTCAGTGGTTTGTGCTTCAGAAGCTAATATTCATCCACTTCCAGTTTTAGTTTCAATGCGATTGTCTGATTCATTAGCTGATAGCGAATCCTATTTTTTTGCTGAAATCAAGCGTTTGAAGCAAATTATGGATGCATTGGAAGAACAACCAGCTTTTGTTTTATTGGATGAAATTTTACGAGGAACTAATTCTGATGATAAACGAAACGGAACCATTGAGGTGGTGAAAAAAATAATTGCAAAAAATGCAATAGGGGCAATTGCAACGCATGATATTGAGGTATGTTTAACGACAAATGAATTTCCAGATCTTTTGAAAAATCAATGTTTTGAAGTCGAAATTCAAAACAATGAATTGCATTTTGATTATAAACTCAGAAATGGGATTTGTAAAAATAAAAGCGCCACTTTCTTAATGCAGAAAATGGGTGTTATCTAAGAAAAGAGCCTAAAGAAAATCAAATTTCTTTAGGCTCTTTTTTTATACGATATTTCCGTTATGAATTAGCATTTTTACGGGCGACATTCTAGAAACTGCTTCTGCTGAACAACTGGCTTTTAGAAAAACCAAATCAGCTTTGTCTCCAGCTTTTGGCCATTGCTGTACGCCTTTGTCATCTAAAGGAATTGGACCTGAAGTTGCTAATTTCAGCATTCTAGACAAGTTGAATTCGGTTACTTGACCATATAATTGCGCTGCTAGATTTGCTTTTTGTAAAACACTTCCGGTTCCAAATGTATTCCAGTGATCGATAATGCTGTCGTTTCCGGTCATTACATTGACGCCATATTTCATTAAGGTTGGAATTGGCATGACTAAACTGCCAAAAGGAATTGTAGAAACTATGCCTACTTGAGCGGCACTTAATTTTTCAGCCATTTCTTCTTGTTTTGGTTTGTCAATTTTTCCCAGCGCAAAACAGTGGCTCAAAAATGTTTTTCCTTTCAAGCTTGGATTTTCATTGACTTTAGCCATTAAATATTCGATTGTTTTTACTCCAGATTCTCCTGATTCGTGTAAATGGATGTCGATTCCTTTATTATTGTCCAAAGCCAATTGAACAGTAAAATCTATTGTTCTTTCGATTGAACCATCAATAGAAAAAGGGTCAAGTCCACCAATGAAATCAATATCCATTTTTGCGGCTTCTTGTAAATATGGAGCAGAATTAGTATAAAAAACGCCGTGTTGCGGAAAAGCAACCAATTCGGCACCAAATGTGTTTTTCTTGTTTTCTAAAGCTTTTTGCAGATTTTTTAAAGATTGCAGTTTTGAGGTTGGCTCAATGTTTACGTGGCTTCTTGCGAATGAAGTTCCGTGTGATTGCAATAATTCAATTATTTTCTCGGCTTTTTGAGTGGAGTTTTTGAGCAAATCAGGTAAAATCTGCTGTTCTAAAGCAATCATCGCTTTTACACCGCCAGTTCTTTTTTTAACAGCATGCCATTCGTCATAGTATGTTTTGTCTAAGTGAATGTGCATATCACGAAATGCAGGAAGCATTAACAAACCTTTTGCGTCAATAGCTTGAGCATTTGGTTTGTTTGCTGAAATCGATTTGATTTTTCCATCGCTAATTTCAATGCAAAATAATTCGGTTTTTGTTCGAACAACTTCGCCTTCTTCATATTCAAATCCAGTTTCGAGTCTGACATTTTTTAGTATGAAATTTTTTCCTGTTGCAAGATTTATATCTAAATCAGTTTCGCTGATGGTTGAAGCAGACACAGAATTAATAAAACCTGAACCAACAGCAAGTCCAGCAACTCCAAAAACAGAGTTTCTTAAAAAATCTTTACGAGTGATATTTGAATTTTTCATACAAAGTGATTTGATGTACAAAAATAGATTTCATAACAACAACACGAGTATAAAATTTATCACAAGGCTTGAAAGATTTATAACTGATCACGAAAATTCGTTGGTGTAATTCCGGTTTGAGTTTTAAAGAAATTCGAAAAATAAGCATGATCTACAAAACCCAATTCAAATGCAATTTCTTTAATTGAAAGAGCAGTAGCTTTTAAATGTCGTTTTGATTCCAAAACAATGCGTTGCTGGATCAATTGTGTAGCCGAAATTTTTAAATGCTTTTTGCAGAGTATGTTTAGATAATTGGCTGATACATGCAGTTTTGATGCATAAAACGAAACCAGTTTTTCATCTTTGAAATAAAGATCAATCAGCTCTTGAAATTTTGCAATACGAGGCTCATTTTGATAGATATCACGATCTGTAAAGACTTTGGCAGCTTCTTTACTTATAATTGAAGCAATAACTGCTGTACGTGAACTGATTAATTCTTGAAGGCAATCAGGTTTTTCTAATTCATTTTTGATAGCATCAAACTCGTAATGCAAAAGATTGTAAGATTCCTCGCTAAGTTCAATTACAGGATGGTTGTGATATTGAGAAAATGAAAATCTAAAACTCGATGAAAAGCTTTCAAAAAAATCCCTCCCAATCATCAATTGGTAACCAGTAGTTTCTGGCTCGATGCTCCATTTATGCACTTGTCCAGGAAAAAGCAAATGAATTTGATGATTACTGATTTTATAATCTATAAAGTCAATATTGTGGACACCTTTTGCCTGATCAAACAGCACGATAATAAAAAAATCGTGCTGATGCGGGTTGTTTATATGGCGTTCTCCGTGTAGTTCATTAAACAAAAGCTGTTCATTATGCGTGCTTTGGTCTTTTTTAAATTCCTGAAGCCCCAGTAGAGGGATGTTTTGATCTTTTTTAGTCGACATTACATTGAGTTAGTTTCTTTTGAATAATCGCACGTAATGAATTTTTAATAAGGAGTTTTAGATTATTTCAAAACCTCATTGATTGTATTTACAAATGCCTCTACAGGTTGAGCGCCTGAAATAGCATATTTTCGATCAAAAACGAAAAAAGGAACACCTTGTACACCAATTTCCTGAGCTTCTTTAATATCGTGCTCAACATCTTTTAAATATAAATGTTCGTTTTTCAAAACTTCTAGGACTTCATTTTTATCTAAACCAGCTTTCTCGCCAAGTTCTAATAAAGTAGGTCCGTCGTTTAAATCACGTCCTTCCGTAAAATAAGCGCTAAAGAAAATTTCTTCCATTTCATCACCTAAGTTTTTGGTTTTCGCCAAATGTATAATGCGATGCGCTTCGAGAGAATTTGAAATAATCGCTTTTTCAAAATGATAATCTAAACCAACACTTTTCGCACGTTCTGTCACGTTTTTATGCATTTCGATAGATTGTTCAACCGACATGCCTTTTCGTTCGGCTAAAAACGTAAAAACGTCTTTTCCAGATTGTGGTGTAATAGTTGGATCAAGCTGAAAGCTTTTCCATTCAATATCAATTTCATCATTAGGAAATTGCTTTAAAGCAGTTTCCAATTGTCTTTTTCCGATATAACAAAACGGACACATGATGTCCGACCAAATTTCTATTTTCATATGACAAAGTTAATGAAAATTTGTTTCAGGTTTGAGGTTTCAAGTTCGTCAGGATTTTAACCGCAAAGTTCGTCAAGGTTTTTTACAAAGCTTTGCGAACTTTGCGTTTGTAAGCATAAAGCAGAGAAAAAACTTAGCGCCCTTTGCGGTTAATTTTACGCAAGCCATTCAACTTGAAACTTGAAACTTGAAACTTGAAACCTGAAACTTGAAACCTCAAATAAATTGACCAAAATAAAAAACCGCAATTCTCATGAAAGAATTGCGGTTTCTAGGTATAAAAAATGGTTGGTTAATAGCGATATTTTTTTTTTACAATGATATGTCTTTAATTCGAAACTAAAAAAAATCCCTGTAACAAAAAGAAGTTTTGATGTTAACTATTTAACATAACAGGCATTACCAGCATTGTTACTGTTTCGCCTTCTTCAAGACCATCAACTGGAGTAAGGATTCCAGCTCTGTTTGGCAATGACATTTCAAGCATAATCATGTCTGATTGTAAATTAGTCAACATTTCAGTTAAGAAACGAGAGTTGAAACCAATTTGAAGATCATCTCCTTGGTAATCACAAGTCAATCTTTCTTCTGCTTTATTTGAGTAATCGATATCTTCAGCAGAAACATTTAATTCCGCTCCAGCGATTTTCAGACGAATTTGGTGTGTTGTTTTGTTAGAGAAAATTGCCACACGACGAACAGAACTTAAAAACAAAGAACGGTCGATCATTAATTTGTTTGGATTTTCTTTTGGAATAACCGCTTCGTAGTTTGGATATTTTCCGTCGATTAAACGACACATCAAGATATAATTGTCAAATGAGAACGTCGCATTTGAGTCGTTGTATTCAATTTTTACTTCAGCGTCAGAAGAACCTAAAATACTTTTCAAGATATTCAAAGGTTTCTTTGGCATAATAAAATCAGCAACTTGAGATGCTTTTACATCTGTACGCGCATATTTTACCAATTTGTGAGCATCAGTAGCAACAAAAGTCAAGCCTTCAGGAGAAAATTGGAAAAATACACCTGACATTACTGGACGTAAATCGTCGTTTCCGGCAGCAAAGATAGTTTTGCTTACTGCAGTTGCTAAAACATCAGCAGGAACAAGAGTTACTGATGGATCTTCAAGACTAACAGATTTTGGGAATTCTTCTCCAGCAGCATACGCTAATGCATACTTTCCTGAATTAGAGCTGATTTCAACCGTATTGTTGTCTTCAACTGTAAAAGTCAAAGGTTGTTCTGGAAACGTTTTTAAAATTTCAAGCAAAAGTTTAGCTGGCACAGCAACGCTTCCTTTGCTTGTAGAATCGATTGATAATGTAGCCGACATTGTAGTTTCAAGATCTGAAGCCGAAACCGTCAACTCATTATTGTTTAGTTCAAATAAAAAGTTGTCTAAAATAGGCAACGTGTTGTTACTATTGATTACACTACCTAAAACTTGTAATTGTTTTAATAAGTACGAACTCGATACTATAAATTTCATCTGTTATATTTTATTTTTTGATGTATTCTCTAGGATTTGGGGGTCTAAAGATTAGGATTACAAATATATCGTAAACTATCTAAAGTATGACATTTTTTTATTAACATCTATTTGCTGTACTTTCTTTTTCTGATGAAGGTAAAAGCCAAGCCGAAAACCAATAAAATTAGAATTGGCAGTCCGATAGTTATGAATTGCGTCATCGTATAATTCTCATGAACCTTTTCTCTGTCTAGTAAAGGCAGTTCGACGTCTTTGCTTCTAATGTTAATAAGTCCTGTATCATCCAGTAAATAATTGATGCAGTTCATCATGAAATCTTTATTGTCATACAGATTTCCAGTGCGCTGATCGTAACCTAGTTCTACAGGCATCAAGTTTTTGTCCAGTTGATTTCTTGCTAAATCTCCATCGGCAATAACAATCATTTTATTTGGTTTTCCTTGTGCAAGAAATGAACTTTCTTTAAACGGCAACACTCGATTTTGAAAGGCTGAATGGAAAGACCCTTCCAGCAAAACAGCCATTGGTAAATTTCCTTTATTTACATAATCCTGTGGAGAAGTCTTCTCAGTAACGATATTCAAATTGATTTCTGTAGGTGCGCCAATTTTTTTAGAATATGGAGAAGATTGCAGTAAAACCGTTTTTTTGATTCCGTTTTTCAAAGTGTCAATTTGGTTTGCAAAATCAAATTTGATTCCCCCTAAATTTTTCACAATTGGATGTTGGATTCCTGGAACAACAATTGGAGCAAATTTCCATTTAAATTCTTGATACTGAGTTGAACTTCCTTGTTCTCCAGTGGCAAGTTTCAATGGACTTCCAATTTCATCTTTTACCAAATCAGGGTTAATTCTGATTCCGTATTTAAAGAACATGTCGTTCAAATTCAAATCTCTTGGGTATGCTAAAGTTGCGCCAGCTTGATTGTATAAACTGTCCATATCGGCTGCAACTTGGTCAATTAGCCAAATTGTTTTTCCGCCATTCATCACAAACTGATCTAGCACTTCTTTTTCTTCATCAGAAAAAGCTTCTGTAGGTTTAGAGATAATCGCTAGATCATATTTTTTAAGCGCATTTAAAGTCCCGTTCGGATCTTTTGCAACAGAATCTAATGTGAAAGGTCCAATGTAATAGCTTTCTTTTATTTGACGAAGCATATTAGCAACGTGGACTTCATTTAGTTCGCCGTTACCTTTAATGTAAGCTACTTTCTTTTGTTTGGCTTTGGTAATTTTATTAATTGCGTCTGCAATTGAGTATTCTAAATGCTGTATCGAACCTTTTACTTTATCCTCGGTTTTGGCACCCATAATGTTTTTCAACAAAGGAATATTAACTTCTTTATTGTCATAAACCGCAATTGCCCAAGGAAAAACCATTGCTTGAGATTGTTTTCCTTTGTCGTCAACTGTAATGTTTACCGGTGTAAGCCCTTTTTGATAAAGTGATTTTATCATTTCCATGCTTTCTTCTTCGTTTTCCATGGGGTTTACGAATTCGAAAACAATATTGCCATTGTAAGCTTGAAATTCCTCTAATAATTGCTTGGTTTCCTGCTGCAAACGTCTGAAATCTGGCGGAAGTTCGCCTTCCATGTAAATTTTAATCGATAATGGATTTTTGACTTGTTTTACAATATTTAATGAAGTTTCAGATAAAGTATAACGTTTGTCCTTTGTTAAATCAAAACGGTGGAAAAATATGCTTCCAAGTACATTTAAAACAATTAAAATAAAAATTGTAATGCCTAATGTTTTTAAGTTTAATTTATTAGATGCTTTCATTACGCTTTAAAAGATTTTAATTGATAAACAGTAAAAGACAAGAACAATACTGTGATGCTCAAGAAATATATAACATCGCGCGTATCAATAACGCCACGACTCATACTTTTGAAATGATCTTGCATTCCAAAAGCAGGGATCCAACTAGATTGTCCTGGAATCAAAGACGCGATGCCTTCAAAACCAAAATAGAAGAAGAAGCATAAAAACACCGCAATAATAAACGCTACAATTTGGTTTTCTGAAAGGGTAGAAGTAAAGATCCCGATTGCAGAATAAGAAGCAATCAAAAATAATAATCCGAAATAAGAGCCAATGGTACTTCCCATATCGATATTTCCTTCAGGTGCACCTAAGCCAGAAACTACTTTTACATAAATGAATGTTGGGATAATTGCTAAAATGATCAGCAAAAATGACCCAAAAAACTTTCCATTTGCAATTTCCCAAACCGATAATGGTTTTGTCAAAAGCAATTCAAGTGTTCCTTGTTTTCTTTCGTCAGAGAAACTTCTCATGGTAACGGCTGGAATCAAGAAAATCAGGATCCAAGGCGCTAAGGTGAAAAACGGAGTCAAATCAGCATAACCTGATTTTAATATGTTATAATCTCCTTCAAATACCCATAAAAATAGTCCGTTGCTAATTAGGAAAATAGCAATGACCAAGTAGCCAATAGGAGAGCCAAAAAAGGATTTTATTTCTCGTAAAATTATAGACTTCATATATTTGTTTCAAGTTTTTTTGTTTCAGGTTTCAAGTTTTGCTTTGTCTTCTGTAAATTTTAAATTATTTACTGTGTATTATTTTTATGACCTGAGAATTTCTAGCATCAATTATTATTAGAAATGTCCCACCTTTATATTCCTGAGGTAAAGTTCCGGAAATTACCCAATAATTATCGATTAAATATGTTTCGTATGGTCTTTGTTTGATAATGTTTTCTTTGCTATAAATGCTAAATAAAATTGGTTCTGCTACTTTTATTGCAGTAGTGCTATCTTTTATTAAAATTGTATTATTGTTTACAAGGTTATCTTGAGTGTTTTTTGATAAAGCTAAATTTAATTCTTCTTGAGCGTGTTTCTTCCCTAAAACCAATCGGTTGTTTTGTGAACAACAACTAAGTGAAAACATTAAAATTGTGAAAAGAAAATATTTCATATTATATTCGTATTTATGACTCAATTTGAAGAACTTGAAATCTAAAACTTTAAACTAAAGAAACAACTTTATCTACGCTCCAAGCTTCTGGTTTTGCATTGAAAAGTTTCTTTGTGAAATCCCAAACCGTATTGAAAAGTTCTGAATTTCTGTAATTTTCTAAATCAGCTTCAGTTTCCCAATAACTATAAGTAAAGAAAATACATTTGTCGTTTTTGTCTTGATACAATTCTAAAAAACGATTTCCTTCGGCATTTCGTATTTTCTCTTTCACCGATTCAAAATTCTCCAGAAAATCTGAAATCTTTTCTTCGTGAAAACTCATTTTTACTATTCTTACGAACATATTCTTATTTTAGATTTTAGATTGCTGATTTTAGATTTGGAAAATGGCAATACGCGCGCAAAAGTACCAAAATTGATTATTCTTTTATGAAAAAAATAAAATATTATATACGTATTTTTTTAGCGCAATATTGTCATTTCGACGGAGGAGAAATCGCACTAGAAATTCCGTATCGTAATAACCCAATCTTTGTAGAGTTTCGTGTGCGATTTCTCCTTACGTCGAAATGACAAACTTTGAGGAATTAGTATCAGTAAAAATCCGTTCAATCAGTGAAATCTGTGGCCCAAAATCTATAATTGAATTTATGAGAATTTAATCGTAATCACATCACGATAATTCAATCCTAACAAACTATTGGCAGACCCCACTTTAGAAGGATTGCTTCTGAAAATAGCAATTTCCAAGAAACCAGCTTCGTTGAAAATAGCCAGTTTTTCACCTTCATAGGTTTTAATCGGATATTTATCAGAAGTGGCAATAGCCGAATAATTCGGAAGAATTGTTTTGATGCTTTTTGGCTTCATCACGATTTCATACGGACGTCCGCGGGAAACTTCCAAAAATTGTTTTTTAGAAATATTAGTCACAACGTTTCCGAAATGATCGATATAAATAACGTATCCTTTTAATGAATTTCCATCGGCTGCAACGATTGCTTGCAGTTCGGTAACTTCTTTTATTGATGGAATTTCTTTGCCGATAACATTCAGTAAACCACCTTTTGCAATATGGCAGGCAACTTGTATAAAAACATCTAAATCAGTGTATTCTGCAGGAAAACGATCGTGAATATTGATAGCAACAATTTTCTGCGGAACGATTTTCTGCGTAAGCATGCTTAAAATTCCGTTATCGGCACAAATAAAAAAATGATCATTCCATTGCATTGCAATATGTTGATTCTCTTTATTACGTTCGATATCGACACCAATCAGGTGTACAGTTCCTTTTGGAAAACTCAGATAAGATGCGCCAACAACGTAACTTGCTTCGGCAGTGTTGAATGGATCAATGTCATGTGAAATATCAATAATTTTTGCACTCGGAATTTCCGAAAGAATTTTACCCTTCAGCGAGCCCACAAAGTGGTCTTTTAAGCCGTAATCAGTAGTAAGGGTAATTATTGACATCATTTTGTTTATAACTATTGATAGTATTTAAATCTAATTTTCATTAAATTTGAGAAATGCAAATCTAATAATACTAAATGCAAATTGAAAGAAAGAAAGGACAATTTGCGTTAAAGATATGAACATACCCGACAGCCATAGATTTACAAAACAAAATTTATTTTTAATTTAAATTTATCTCATTTGAACGAAAGAATTATAGAGCTTATAGACATCGCTCCAAAAGACTTTTGGGGCGCGCAGGATTCTCATCTTGAAATAATCAAAAAGTACTACCCAAAGCTTAAAATAGTAGCGCGAGGGACAACTTTGAAAGCCTTTGGCGAGAAAGAAGTTTTAGATGAATTCGAAAAGAGATTTCAGAGGCTGATGCTTCATTTTACCAGATACAACAACATTGATGATAATGTGATTGAACGCGTAATAATGAGCGATGGTCAAGAAGAGAGAAAAGCTTACGATCATGACAAAATACTAGTTCACGGAGTTGGTGGCAAAATTATCAAAGCCATGACGCCAAACCAGCAGTTGCTTGTGGATACCATCAAAAAAAATGATATGGTATTTGCTATCGGACCAGCTGGAACTGGAAAAACGTACACTGGTGTTGCCATGGCTGTAAAAATGCTAAAAGACAAAGAAGTAAAAAGGATCATATTAACGCGTCCGGCGGTTGAAGCAGGGGAGAACCTTGGATTTTTGCCCGGAGATATGAAAGAAAAACTAGATCCTTACATGCAACCTCTTTACGATGCTTTACGTGACATGTTGCCAAATGAAAAACTCGAAGATTATATTTTAAAAGGAATTATTCAGATTGCGCCTCTTGCATTCATGCGCGGACGTACACTGGACAATGCCTTTGTAATTCTTGATGAAGCACAAAACACCACACACTCACAAATGAAAATGTTTTTGACTCGTATGGGAAAAAACGCCAAGTTTATGATTACGGGTGATCCTGGGCAAGTTGATTTACCACGCCGAACAATTTCGGGTCTGAAAGAAGCTATTTTGGTTTTGAAAGATATTGAAGGAATTGGAATTATTTATCTGGACGACAAAGATATCGTTCGTCACAGATTAGTGAAAAAGGTAATCGACGCTTACAAACAAATAGAAAACCACGATTAATTAATTTTTAGTGAAATGTTAAATGTAAATCGTGAATTGTGTTTTAACATTTATTAATATTCGTTTTGTATCTTTTCTTTTAAGATAGGTATAAAACGAATATTTTTTTGAACTGTTATTTTATTTAATTTATGAAAAGTAAAATTTTAGGTTTAGTGTTAATTATTTGCTTAACATCTTGCAGTAAAAAAGAAAATATACCTAATCGGTTTATCGGAACTTGGTATGATACTGAATATATTGTTCCAAATTTGACAACCATTGAAATTAATAAAGACAGTACTTTTTTGTATAATAGTGCAGCTTGTACATGGAGAGGTTTTTCTAAAGGAGAATGGAAAATGATTGGAGACTCCATTATAGAATTAAATAGCTCAAAGACGGATACTTGTTATCATGTTTTTCCCTTTTTGAATTGCAATTTTTTCAATGAAAACAGAAAGGTGCAAACGACAGTGCCAAATTGTGCGCCAGAAAATAAGGTTTCATTTGTTTTTATTCAAAGAGAAAAATTTTGCATTAAAAATGATTCATTAATTCTTAAAATCAAGCCAAGCTCTAAATGCCCGGATACCTTAAAAATTGTTTTTGCAAGAACTCCAAAAATTAGAAAATGAAACAACTAGATGATTTCTATCTCAATTTAAAAGAACCTGAAAAAGGAATTTTTCTGGCTTTAAGAGATATCGTTCTAAAACAGGATAAAGAAATCACTCACGTTTTAAAATACGGAATGCCATTTTTCTGCTACAAAGGAAAAATGTTTTGCTATTTGTGGATTCATAAAAAATACAAACATCCTTATTTAAGTATAGTAGAAGGAAAATATTTTGATGAGCCTTATTTGCTTCAAGAAGCGCGTTCGAGAATGAAGATAATGCTTTTGGATTCTGATAAAGATTTGCCTTTGGAACAAATAGAATCCGTTTTAAAGAAGGCCTTGAATTTGTATAAATCAGGAATTGTAAAGGTTTGATTAATTTAAGGAAATAGTTAAAAAAATAATAAACTTGCTCTAATTTGGGCCACAGACGTTTGTAGACTTTGGTCTTCCGAAACGAAAGCCGTAAATTTGCACATCATAAAGAATTAATAGTAATATGACAAAACTTAAGAATATAAAAGTTGTAGTAAGTGATCTTGACGGAACGTTACTCAACCCTCAGCATAAAATTTCAGAATATACCAAAACCACTTTTCAAGAACTTCACAATCAAGGTTATCTTATCGTGGTAGCTACAGGACGTCATCATCTTGATGCAATGGGAATTATTGAAAAACTGGAAGTGCCGGTTTATTTAGTAAGTTCAAACGGAGCACGTATTCATTCGCCAAATAAAGAACAACTTTTTGCTTTCAATTTAGATAGCGATGTGGTTAAGAATGCTTTAAATGTTGAAATTGATCCAGAGATCACAGTGGTTTTGTTCAAAGAAAATGTTTGGCAGACAAACAAATGGAACGAAAAATTAAATGCTTTTCAAGAAGAATTAAAATACCATCCAGAACTTGTTGATTATAAAGAATTAGATGATTTTTCGGCAATTAAAATTTTCTTTTCATGCAGTGATCATGAAAAATTAGTAAAATTGAAAGATGCTATTTTGGCAAATTCATCAGAGCATTTACATCATGCCTTTAGTTTGCCAACTTGTTTGGAGTTTATGGATAAATCTGTAGACAAAGCCGTTGCAATTGAGCAAGTTCTCGAAAAAGAAGGCTTCACTTTAGCAGAAGCGATGACTTTTGGCGACGGATTTAATGATGTTCAAATGCTTGCTTCAGCAGGAAAAGGATTAATTATGGGAAATGCTCCAGCGATGTTAAAAGAAACTTTGCCAAATTTAGAAGTTATTCAAACAAATGCGGAAGATGGCGTTGCAAAATATATCGCATCAAAAATTCTGGATAAGGAATTTGCAACAAGTTAATTTACAATGTTTTGCATTTGGCTGTTGCTGAATGATAAATTATAGTTATTTTTATAAGAGCTAATTACCAGTTAATTAGCTCTTTTTTTTAACCTTAATTTCTTAAGCAATGAAAAAAATATTACTTAAAATTGAACGCAATTGTATTTCGGGAGCGTTGCTTTTACTGCCGCTTCTTGTTTTTTTTATTTTGTTAGGGAAAGTGTGGAAGTTTTTTCAAAATTATGGTGAAAAATTTGCTCATTTTCTTAGGTTAGACCTTGTTTTAGGAAAGTATGCAACTGATATTGTTGGTGGTATAATTTTATTGGTCCTAATTTATTTCAGTGGATTTTTAATGCGTTTGTCTCTTTTAAAACGATTCACAGAATGGGTGGACAACAAGTTGATGATTTTTTTGCCAGGTTACGAAAAAAATAAAAAAGAAGCTGAAGAAAAACTGAAACAAAGAGATCGAAAACCAATCCCAAGTACAGATTTGCCTATTTTATTGAAAGTTGGAGAATATTGGCAACCAGCGCATTTAATTGAGGAAAAAGAAGATAAGGCTGTTGTTTTTATTCCAGCAGCGCCATCAAAAGATAATGGACAAATTTGCATTGTTGATATAGATCAAATTAAACGACTAGCAGGAGTTTCTTTAGAAAATCTCGATGCATCTATTCATGCGAAAGGAAAAGGAATTTTGAATTTAATTTAAAGTTTTCTCGATATAATTGAAAATCCCTAAAAATGCTTTTAGGGATTTTTGATTTTAAGTTGTTGATGTTTAGTGTGTTGTATGGGTTGTGTGAAAAAGTATTTTTTTAATAGTTTTCAAAGTGTATTTTTGTTTTATCAAATACTACCAGCATGACAAAAAACATTTTTATCCTTGCTTTTTCCTTCTTTGCAATTACAGGAAATAGCCAAAAATTAAAATTAGAAGAAATAATGAAAGGTGAATCTTTCATTGGAAATCAGCCTACAAATGGACGCTGGTCTCCTGATGGGAAAAAGGTTTATTTTGAATGGAATCCAAAAGATGAATTAGGTGCAAGCACTTATTTCTGGGAAAAAGGAATGACAAAACCTCAAATTGTTGAACCAAAAGAAGCTGTTTTTTCGCAAATGGATTTTAAATCAAAACCAGGTTCAGATGTGGTTTATTATGTAGATAAGGGAAGTCTGTATTCTTATTCCATAAAATCTAAAACAAGTAAAAAGTTGATTCAGCAGTCGGCAACAATTTCTAATTTGCAATTAGGAGCTGAAGCTGGTGTATTGTTTTTTTCTCAAAACGATAATATTTTTAAATACAACACGAAAGAAGGAACGGTTTTACAGATTACCAATTTTAGTAAAGGAACTAAAAAAGAAACAAAACCAGAAAAAGAGACTTTTTTAAATGCACAGCAAAAAGAATTATTCCAGTTTATTAGAGACAAAGAAGCTAAAAAACAATGGAATCTAGCGAAATCAAAAGCAGTTAAATCTGATTTTGCAAAAGAATATTTCTACGGAAAAGACAGATTTACAAGCTTGAAAGTGAACCCAAATGGAAATTTTGCGACTTTTAGATTAGTGGAAGAAGCAGATACAAAATCTGAAAAAATGGAAGTATTTATTACTTCTGACGGATACAATCAAACTCCTGAAACAAAGGAAAAAGTATCGACAAGTAATTTTGTAAAAACGAAATTCGGAATTTATTCTGTTGCAAAAGATTCTGTTTATTACGTGAATTTTTCGACTTTAAGCCATATTCAAGATACGCCAAAATATTTTGAACAATATGAGAATTTAAAAAATAAGCCAAAAGAAGATAAATTAATTGTTGCTCAAGCTCCTGTTTATAATGAAAACGGATCATTGGCAATTGTTGAAATCAGAAGCCAAGATAATAAAGACAGATGGTTGGTGAGCTTAAATCTTGACAAGGGAACTTTTGAAGAAATTGAGCATCAGCATGATGAAGCTTGGATTGGTGGACCTGGAATTCCATCGTATTCATTTGCATCAGGAAACATTGATTTTTTAGCTGATAACGAAACAGTTTATTTCCAATCAGAAGCTACGGGATATTCGCATTTATACACTTATAATTTAAAGACAAAAAAGAAAACGCAATTAACGAAGGGAAATTGGGAAGTTCGTGATGTGACGTTGTCTAAAGATAAAAAAGCGTTTTACTTAAGCACGAATACAACGCATCCAGGAAATAGAGAATTCTATAAATTATCTTTGGCAGATGGCGTTTTGCAACCAATTTTAACAAAAGATGGCGCTCATGAAGTAACATTGTCTCCAGATGAAAAAACATTATTAGTTCGTTATTCGTATAAAAATATTCCGTGGGATTTTTATGTTGCAGAAAATAAAAAGAATACTTCTCTACAACAAATTTCATCTTCAGTTTCGGAAGATTTCAAGAAATACCAATGGAGAACTCCTGAAGTTGTAACCTTTAAAGCGCAAGACGGAACTTCAGTAAATGCAAGAATTTATGTTCCAGCTCAGGATGTTAAAAACAGTGCAGCAATTATTTTTGTTCATGGTGCTGGATATCTTCAAAATGCACATAATTTTTGGAGCAATTATTACAGAGAATATATGTTCCATAATATGTTGACTGATTTAGGTTATACAGTTTTAGATATTGATTACAGAGGAAGCGACGGTTACGGACGTGATTTCAGAACTGGAATTTATCGTTTTATGGGAGGAAAAGATTTGTCTGATCATTTAGATGGCAAGAAAATGTTGGTTGAAAAATACGGTATTGATGCTAACAGAGTCGGAATTTATGGAGGTTCTTACGGAGGTTTCATGACATTAATGGGAATGTTGACAACTCCTGGTGAGTTTGCTTCGGGCGCGGCATTGCGTTCTGTAACAGACTGGGCTCATTACAATCACGGATACACTGGAAACATTTTGAACTTCCCTGAAACTGATCCAGAAGCTTACAAGAAAAGTTCACCAATTTATTTTGCAGATAACTTAAAAGGAAATTTAGTGATGCTGCACGGAATGGTGGATGACAATGTTGAATATAAAGATATTGTACGTTTGTCACAACGTTTCATCGAATTAGAGAAAAAGAATTGGAGTTTGGCTTCTTTTCCAGTTGAATCTCACGGTTTCAAAGAAACATATTCTTGGATTGACGAATACAGCCGAATCTTGAATTTATTTAATTCGACACTTTTGAAGAAATAATTTTTAGTTGATGGTTTATAGTTGAAAGGTGTTTTTTGTGCTAAAAACCATCAACCAAAAACCATCAACTATCAACAACAAACATTTGCTTGCTCTTTTAAATAGTTTTAAATTTGCAATCATAAAAAACAACACACTACAAATAATGAGCAATACAATCACGACCACAAATTTTAATTTTCCGAATCAGAAATCAGTTTACCGCGGAAAAGTTAGAGAAGTTTACAATATTAACGACGAGCTTTTAGTAATGGTAGCAACGGATAGACTTTCTGCTTTTGATGTGGTTTTGCCAAAAGGAATTCCTTACAAAGGACAAATTTTGAATCAGATTGCGACAAAATTTATGGAATTGACTCAAGATATTGTTCCAAATTGGTTGATTGCTACTCCAGATCCAAATGTTGCTGTTGGGCATTTATGTGAGCCATTCAAAGTAGAAATGGTAATTCGTGGTTATGTTTCTGGACACGCAGCACGTGAATATGCAGCTGGAAAAAGACAAATTTGCGGTGTAACAATGGCTGAAGGTTTAAAAGAAAACGATAAATTTCCAGAACCAATTATTACGCCAACCACAAAAGCAGACAACGGTTCTCATGACGAAGATATTTCTCGTGAAGCTATTTTATCTAAGGGAATTGTTTCAGAAGAAGATTATTTGATTTTAGAAAAATACACTCGCGCTTTATTTCAAAGAGGAACTGAAATTGCAGCTTCTCGCGGATTGATTCTAGTAGACACAAAATATGAATTCGGGAAAACTAAAGACGGTGTTATCGTTTTGATTGATGAAATTCATACTCCAGATTCATCTCGTTATTTTTATGCTGACGGATATGCGGAAAGACAAGCAAAAGGTGAGGAGCAAAAACAATTATCAAAAGAGTTTGTACGTCGTTGGTTAATCGAAAATGGTTTTCAAGGTCAAGAAGGACAACAAATCCCAGATATGAATGATGCATACATCGAATCTGTTTCTGAAAGATATATCGAATTATATGAGAATATCTTAGGAGAAAAATTCGTAAAAGCTGATATTGACAATATTGACAAACGTATTGAAAAAAACGTATTAGATTACTTAACATCTAAATAGTAATTTTCGGGTTTAAACTAATTATTTAAACCATGAAATTTATAAATACAAAAAATGCCTTTCTGTTCATCTTCATGACAGTTGGGCATTTTCTTTTTGCGCAAATAGATAAAAACGCAACAAAAGAAACTAAAATTCTATACCAAAATTTAAAGTTAATTTCAAAAAAGCATATTCTTTTTGGACATCAACATGCGATGGAATATGGACATGGTTGGAAAAACGAATTGAATAAATCGGATGTAAAATCAGTCACCGGTTCTCATCCTGCGGTAGTTGGCGTAGATTTCAGCGATTTTTCAGGTCGACCAAAAGAAGTGATTGAAAAAGCAAAAGAATCGCTTCGGAAAAATGTTGTAGATACTTATGAACGTGGCGGAATTACTACTGTTTCTTGGCACTTCAATAATCCCGCTTCTGAAAATGGATTTTATTGGAAAGATTCTGTCTCTGTGCCCGCAATGTCTCTTATTAAAGTTGGTGGTTCAAATCATGAGCAATACAAAGAAATTCTGAAAACAATTGCTGATTTTGCGCATTCAGTTAAAGCAAAAGATGGAACATTGGCACCAATGATTTTCAGACCTTATCATGAATTTGACGGCGATTGGTTTTGGTGGGGAAAAAAATATACTTCTCGTGAAGATTTTATTGCAGTCTGGCAGTTTACAGTTTCCTATTTAAGAGATACTTTAGGGGTTCACAATTTTATTTATGCTTTTTCGCCAGATGTCAGATTTAATTCAGAAGCCGAATATTTAGAGCGTTATCCGGGAGATGATTATGTCGATATGTTCGGTATGGATGATTATGCAGATTTTGGACGTGACGGAAAATATAATCTTGAAGCAGGCGTAAAGCGACTTAAAATAATTTCAGAATTGGCAATCAAAAAACAAAAATTGGCCGCTTTTACCGAAACAGGTTTAGAATCTGTACCAAATGAAAAGTGGTGGACAGAAGTGTTATTAAAAACTTTAAAATCAGAGCATTTAGAATTGGCTTATGTTTTAGTTTGGAGAAATGACAGCACAAGCCCTACGCATTATTATGCGCCGTTTCCCGGACAAGTAAGCGCACCAGATTTTGTCAAATTTTATAACGATCCTTTTACTTTGTTTGAAAAGGATTTAAAAAGTATTTATAAGAAGAATTTCAAATAAAAATTTAAAAGCCACAGATTTATAGATTTTAAAATCAATTAATTCTGTGGCTTTTCTTTTTTATTTTTCCATTTTTGTCTTTAAGTTTTCCAAGCCTTTTTGCAAATCATTTCCAATCATCTCATCCATTTTCATAAAGGGAAGCATAGCATTCATTGGATATGGAATAACGCCATTAATTCCCCATTTTACTTTTGTCTGATTTCCAGCAACGGTTTCTGTTGACATAAAACCTTCTGCGGTATCATTCATCGGTTCTTTAAAACGAAGTGCAAAGTCAATACGTTTTCCTTCTGTAATTTTAGTGATTTCTTGCTCACCAGATCCAACATTTTCTACTTCGCTCTCCCATGCTGATATTGACCCAACTTGTCCATCTATACCTAAAAAGGTTGATTTCATCTTCGGATCCATATTCGCCCAAACACTGAATTCATTTTGATTTTTTAATGATCTGACATAATTAAATACAGAATCAACAGGTTTGTTTATCGTTATTTCTCTTTCTACAGCATAATTTTTAGGCATAAAAAAGGCAGCTATAAGAACTACAACGACAATTATAACAATTACAAGTAAAATTTTTTTGACGATTTTCATAGTTTTTTTGGTTTTAAGGTTAGCGCTATTTTTTGTTTTCTAAATATACGCAAAATCTAACAATTTCAAGTGTTAGGTGTTGATTTTGAGTAAGATAAATTTATGTTTAAATGTCTTTAAATTAGAATGAGAAGAAATATTTATAAGATTTTTTATATTTTTTTTGATTTAAACTGTAACATATTGACTTTTTGTGCGTCTATTAAGAAAGCAAATTATTAACGTTCAGTTTGATTTTAAGCGCTTATATTAATTGAATGTTAAGAATTAGTTAAAACAAGGTACTGTGTAATGCATAATACAACAAAATGAATTACCTTTACATCGAAATTAAAAATCATCAATAATCAATCAATTTAACAATCAATCAACATGAAAAAGTCAGTAATTATTTTAGGAGTAGCTTTAGTAGCTTTTGCCAATGTTTCAATGGCAGCAAACCACACATCAGTAGTTGGAAATCCAAAAATCGAAGTTTCTAGAAACTTTTCAGCACCATTACACGTAGCTGTGAGCAAAGGAGATTTAGAAGTAGTGAAAAAATTTATTGCTTATGGAGCCAATGTAAATGAGCAATCAGAGGATATGACGCCTTTGATGATCGCAGCACGATACAATAAAGTTGAGATTATCAAAGTTTTATTAGAAAATGGTGCTCGTCCAGAAGACAAAAATGAGCAAGGTTTTACAGCATTAAAATATGCACAATTGTCAAATGCAACTGAAGCAATTGCAATTTTAAAAGATTTAAAATAATACAGTTTAAATCTAGTTTGAGAGTTAGTATAGTAAACGGCCTTCCTTGAGCAGAGGGCCGTTTTTTTATTTGCCAAATTTTAATGGAATATTTCAAAAATCAATTTCTTGAATTTTCTTGTCTTGAAATTTAGAAAACAAAATTAGAGCCGTAATTGCCCCAATTGTTGCAAACAGCATATCTGATTGCGTGTCCCAAACATAGCCTTGAGTTCCTAAAAAGGCATCGCCACCATCTCCGGTCGCTAAAGAAACAAACCATTCTATAAATTCATAAGCAGCACTTATTGCCAGACAAATGCTGACAATTATAAAATTGAAAAAGCTTTTATTGCTGATAACTGCTTTACGAATAAAAAGTTCTCGAATAATCATTGCAGGAACAAAACCTTGTGCAAAATGCCCGACTTTATCATAATTATTTCGGCTTTGATCGAAAACTTCTTTTATATAATCAAATAATGGAACTTCGGCGTAAGTATAATGTCCGCCAACGAATAAAATTATGCAATGTACCAGAATCAAGGTATAAGTAAAATTGGTAAATCTAAATTTTTTGAAAGTGAACGCTAAAATTAAAAAGCCAATTATTGCGGGAATAATTTCAAGAAAACAGGTAAAACCTTCTTTCGGATTTATAACTGAAGCTAATAAGGAAATCGAGAAAATGGCAATCAAAAAATAGATGTATTTCATATTTCATTTTATAAGATATCCTGCAAGATATTAAACTAAAACGGAATGAAAATAAAAAAAGCACCATTAAAAATTAATGATGCTTTTCCGCTGAATTAAGTTGTTTTAAGTTTATTCAATTGGAACATTTTTCTTACGGTTGAAAACCCAGAAAATAATTGGGAAAACCAATAATGTTAAAATTGTTGCTGTAACCAAACCACCTATAATCACAATAGCTAATGGTTTTTGCGATTCAGAACCAATTCCTGTTGAAATTGCCGCTGGCATCAACCCGATTGAAGCCATTAATGCCGTCATAACTACCGCTCGTGTTCTTGCTTTCACACCCATAAAAATGGATTCTTCAAGAGTAAATTTAGCCTTGAGATTATGATGAAATTCTGAAATCAGGATAACACCATTTTGAATACAGATTCCTAACAAGGCAATAAAACCTACACCTGCCGAGATTCCAAAGTTCATTCCTGTAATATGCAATGCAATAATTCCACCGATTACAGCAAAAGGAACATTTGCAAGAACAAGCAGCGAATCTTTAATATTTCCAAATAAAATAAACAGCAAAACAAATATTCCAATTAAACTGATTGGCACTACCTGAGCCAAACGTGCACTTGCGCGAACCTGATTTTCAAATTCTCCTGTCCAGCCCGTTGTATAGCCTGCTGGTAATTTTAATTCATTTACTTTTGATTGCGCTTCAGCAATTGTACTTCCTAGATCTCGATCACGAACAGAGAATTTTACTCCAATAAAACGTTTTGTATTGTCTCTGTAAATAAATGCCGGCCCCGTTATGGTTTTCAAATCACAGATTTCTTTCAACGGAATTTTAACGCCGCTGATTGTTGGCACTTTTAATTCGGCTAAATCAACTTCATCTTTTCGGTATTCTTTTAGAAAACGAACTCTTACATCAAATTTCTTTTCATCTTCATATTTCTCAGTTGCTGTTTTTCCTCCAAAAGCCAACTCTAAAACCGCTTGCGCATCACTTAAAGTTACTCCATAAGCCGCCATTTTTTCTCGATCTAAAATGACACTGATTTCAGGTTGACCGACATTTCTAAGAATTCCGACATCTTTTATACCTGGGATATTTTTGATTTTTGCTAAAACTTCGTTCGATAATTCGTCTAATTTATCTAAATCATCACCATATATTTTAACTGCGTTTGAAGCTTTGAAACCCGCAACAGATTCGGCTACGTTATCAATAACCGGTTGCGAATAATTATAGGTAATACCTTGGTGAATTTTCAGTTTTTCATCCATTTGATTGATTAGATCATCCATAGAAATTTTTCGCGTCCATTCTGATTTTGGTTTCAAATCTACCTGAAGCTGAATAAATCCAAATCCGTTTGGATCTGTTCCGTCATTGCTTCGTCCAGTTTGAGAAAGCACTTTTTTAACTTCAGGAAAACTCTCCAGGTCTTTTCGAATCATAGCGGCTGTTTGCACACTTTCAGGAAGAGAGGTGCTCATTGGCAATTCTGCAGTAACCCATAATGCTCCTTCATTTAATTGCGGAAGAAACTCGGTTCCTAAAAAAGTGGCCGAAAAGAACACAGATGCTAAAATGGCGATAGAAGCAATCAGTGTTTTTGATTTATGTTTAAAGGTCCAAGCAAAACCTTTTCCAACAATTCTGTCCCAGAAATTCACAAATGGATTGTGTTTTTCTTTCACATTTTTATTTAATAAAATATGAGATAAAACAGGTACTAACGTTAGAGTGAAAAGTAATGCGCCCATCAAAGCAAATCCTAAAGTATAGGCTAAAGGAGAGAACATTTTACCTTCCACTTTTTGGAATGAAAATATTGGCAGTAAAGCCGTGATGATAATCAATTTAGAAAAGAAAATGGCTTTTCCCATTTCAGTTCCAGTTTTTTTGATCAAACTTCCTTTGGCAATTTTATTGAATTTTTCCATTCCCAATTGATGCGCTCGATGATCAAGAACTACAAATAATCCTTCAACCATAACGACTGCTCCATCAATAATAATCCCGAAGTCAACCGCGCCTAAACTCAGCAAGTTGGCACTCATTCCCATCATTTTCAAACATAAAAACGCAAATAACAAGGATAACGGAATAACAATAGAAACAGTAAAAGTAGTTCGCCAGTCGGCCATGAATAAAAACACGACACAAGTAACCAGAATAATTCCTTCAAATAAATTGTGCATTACGGTTTCGGTCGTGAAATTCATCAAATTATCACGATCATAAAAAGTTTCGATTTTAATATCCTTTGGAAGAATATTGTCATTTAAGTCTTTTATTTTGTCTTTGATTAATGCTAACGTTTCTTTAGCATTTTCGCCTTTTCGCATTACAATAATTCCTTCAACGGCATCATCATTTTTGCCAATTCCGGTTTGACCAACTCTCGGCATTGCGCTTTGGTAAACTGAAGCGACATTTTTAACCAAAATCGGATTTCCTCCAGCATCATCAACAATTATATTTTCAATATCTGAAATGGATTTCAAAAGTCCGACACCGCGTACAACAAATGCTTGTCCATTTTTTTCAATAATATCACCGCCCACGTTTAAGTTTCCGCCATTAACAGCATTGTAAACTTGCAAAGGAGTAATGTTGTATTTAGCCAATTTAATTGGATCGACACCAACTTCATAGGTTTTGGTTTGTCCTCCAAAAACATTTAAATCGGCTACACCTGGAACGGCACGCAATTGTTTGTCGATAACCCAGTTTTGATAGGTCAATAATTCTCTACTATCACGGCTGTCGCTTTTTACAATATATCTGAAAATTTCTCCCGTTGGCCCGTAAGGTGGCTGAACATCTGGTTCGACATCATCAGGAAGAGAAACATTTTTTAATAAATTATTTACCTGCAAACGTGCAAAAGTATCATCGACACCATCATCAAAAATGATTTTGATTACTGATAATCCAAACATTGTAATACTGCGGACGCTGGTTTTCTTTTGCACCGAGTTCATTGAAATCTCAATTGGAGAAGTCACAAAACGCTCCACTTCTTCGGCACTTTTTCCGTTCCATTGTGTAATGATGATGATTTGTGTATTGGTCACATCAGGAAAGGCGTCAATTGGCATATTTTTGAACGAAATAAATCCCGCAACAGCCAATAATCCCACCCAAAAAAAGGTGAATGCTTTATTCTTAAGCGAAAAAGCAATTATGTTTCTAATGAATTTGTTCATTTTCTTATTCGTTTAAGGCGCGGTAAATAAATAACTGATTGTTTGTAATGACTTTTTCGTTTTCTTTTAAGCCACTTGATATATAAGTAGTTTTTCCAACAACTCTATAAACATCGACTTGTCTGGTTTCAATATTGTTACGATCTTTAAAAATCATTACAAAGTTTTTGCTTTTGTCAAAAACAATCGCCTCACTAGGAATAGCAATCATTGATTTATCTTCTTTAAATGATAATTTGATGTTTGCATTCATATCAGGTTTTAGTAAATAATCATGATTTTGCAATTTGATTCTGGCCTGCATTGCTTTGGTTTCTGGATCAATGACGTTGAAAATTTTATCTACTTTTCCTTTAAAAACCTTATCCGGATAACTTAAAGTAGTGACATCGGCATCGATTCCAAGTTTTACTTTATTAATATCCATTTCATTGATGTTGGCCATCGCCCAAACCTCGCTTATTTCAGCAATGTCAAAAATATTTTCAGAACGGTCATTTCTTAAAAGCATGTCTTGATTGATGCTTTTTTGAATAATAAAGCCGCTTATTGGTGCAGTAACTTCATAAATTGAGCCTGCTTTGATATTGTAGATTTTATACGTTTCCTGAATTTTGCTTAATTGTGATTGTGCTTTTGTTACTTCAGATTTTGCTTGAAGAACGTCGCTCTCAGAATTTAATTTTCCGTCAAATAACTCTTGAGCTACTTTCAGATTGTTTTTAGCAACCAATAAATCACTTTTTGCATCTAGTGATTGTTTTTCAAAATCGGCAACATCAGTACTTCTAATAGTGGCTAGAACTTGTCCTTTTTTAACATAATCTCCAAGCTCGACATTTACTTTGATCACATTTCCTCCAACCAAAGGATAAACATCAATCATTTTATTATTGTCGGCGGTAATTTTCCCGTAAAAATTCAATTCGTTTGTTACAGGTTGCGTTTGCGCTACAGCTGTAGAAGTTGTTTTTAGCATAGTATCACTCAAAACAAAAGAGGAGTTTGTTTGCGGATTTTCCACCTCTTTTTTGCAGCTAGCCAGAGACAGACATACAATTGCAATTCCTATGATTAATTTATGTTTCATCTTTGTATATTTTTAGAATAAGTCTTTATTGATTGTACTATTTAATTCTTCACCAGAAAGAGCAAGCTTTTTCTTCAATTCATTTACTAGAATTGTGGCTTGATTGTAGCTTTCCATAAAATCGGTAAACTCTAGCAAGCTTACGTTTCGTTTTTGAAAATTGGTCAGCATTCCGTTGTAAACGGCTTCAAAATCTGCATTAACGGTCGGTTTTAGTACCGAATAATTTTTACGAGATTCATCCCATTTATTCCAAGCCGATGTGATTTCAGTTTGCAGTTGCAATTCAAAATTTTGCTTTTCAATTTTTGATTGTTCCAAAATGGTTTGCGCATATTTGATGTTTCCTTTGTTTTTGTTCCAAAGTGGCAACGGAATTCCAAGTGAGACATTTGCTTCTTTATTAAAAGCCCCACCACGTTGATCATAATTTGCGCCTAAAGTAAGATCAGGAATCGAAAGTGATTTTTGCCATTTTACGTTTAAAGCATTCGCATCAATTTCTTTTTGTTTTGCCAAATAATCAGGTCTGTTTGCGATTGCTTGATCTTGCAACGATTTTAAGTCAAAATCAAAAGTTTTTAAATATTTGCTGAATTCTTCTTTAGAAACTTCTGGAACTACATTTTCAGTCGTATTCAATAATAATCTTAAATTGCTTTGTTCTTCAATATTATCATTTACAACTTCCATTCTTTCATTCTTAAAATTGAGATACAGCGACTGTAGACGTACAACATCTTTTAATGGAATATTCCCTTTCTGTGCTTGTATAGAATAAGAATTTATCAAATCTTCTATATGAGCTAATTGTTGATCTGTTGTTTCTAAACTTTTTGTATTGTAATAAACGGTGTAGAAACTTTTTCGTAATTGAAGTTTTAGTGTCCTTAAAAGATCATTGAACTGTAATTCGGCTAATTGTTCATTGGTTTGAGCCAATTTTATTTCATTGCGCTTTTTTCCTCCTAAATAAATTAATTGCTCAATGCCAAATGATTTCTGACCTTCCTTTCCAACATCAAAATATTTGTTGGCGTCTGGATTGTAAGCATTCAATTCTGCCGATAAAGTTGGATTATCCCAAATTTTCGCTTGAATTGTCAGCGCTTTTGATGCATCTATATTATATTGTGATGCGAGCAGAAAAAGATTGTTTTTAAGAAATTGGCTTTCACAGTCTTGAAGAGTGACTGTTTTTTGAGCCATTCCTGCCTGATTAAATAATATGAGCAGAAATAGTGCATACAGTTTTTTCATTGTATCAATTTTAAGTTGTACAAATATGCTATGAGCAGACTTTAAGAGACCTTAAATTCTACCTTAAAAATACCTTAAAAAAGAATATTAATGAAAGAAAAGCTGAAATAAATTTATGTTTTCGTCTGGAACATTGTAAGTTATGGTTGCGTTATGCAGTGTTAAGATACGTTGAACAATACGCAGTCCGAGTCCGAAACCTGAAGTGCCTTTGGCATTTTGTCCGCGCATAAAAGGTTGAAAAAGATTTTGCTGTTCTTTTTCGGTCAATGTATTTCCAGTGTTTGATATTGAAAGAATTAAATGGTCATTTTGTGTTCCAATTACAACTTTGGCTTGTTTGTTATTTGAATATACACATGCATTTTTTAGAACATTGCTTACAGCGATTTCCAAAAGATTTTTGTTTCCTTTGACTTCTAATGCAGAATCTAAATTCTCGCTTTCTTCCATTTCAAAAAGAATAACGAAATCCGGAAAGCTTTTGTTTAAATTTTCAATTGCTGAAAACAAAATTTCATCCATTCGATGTACTTCGTTGTTTTCATGGTTTTTTGAATCAATTTTCGAAAGAATTAATAGGGAATTGATTAATTCAGTTAATTGATTGACATCAGATAAAATAACTTTTAAGAATGATTTTCCTTTTTCTGATGTTGCGGGATCTGCAGCAACATTTTCTATTTGAGATGTAATTCGCGATAAAGGCGTTCTGAGTTCGTGAGATGCATTTGCGGTAAATTCTTTTTGCCTTTGATAGGAAATCTCAATTCGGTCCATCATGAAATTGAATTCGTTTGCAATCAAATCAATTTCATTTTTATTGCTTTTGGATTCAACACGGGTATCAAGATTGTTTTCGTTTATATTTTTGATTTTCTGATGAAATACATTCAAAGGATTCATAGCCTTTTTTACCATAAATGAAGTTAGAACCCAACAAATGCAAGTAAAAAAGATATAGGAAACAATTAGAGTGTAGCGAAGAAAAAGAAGTTTTCGTTTTCCATAATCGTCAGTTGCTGAGATTAAAGCATAAAAATCGCGGTCTTTTGTATCATAAAAAACACCGTAAACTTCATAATTGCCTTGTTGTTTAAAGAATGTTTTATGTTTTTTAAGATATTTTAAATCTTCAACAGACCAATTTATTTTAGCATCATCGATACTGCTGTAAATTAGTTTAAAATGAGAATCAAAAACCAAAGTCTTTTCATCGTATAATTTATTAATAGAATTTTGGTCGATAATTTTTAAAAGCTGATCGTCGACTTCCTTTACATTTACCAAAAGTTTGATATTAGAAAGCGCTTTTATTTCTAATCGATCTCGAAACTCTTCTTTTCTAAAATTAGAGTACAAAACAAATATCACAGTAGAAGCCAATCCAAAAAGGATGGTAAAAAGCAAACTTACTAAAAGTGATATTCTGTTTTTTAATGTCATTCTTGGTTGCTTAAATAATATCCGTATCCAACTTTTGTTCGAATAAGTTTTGTTTCGTGATCTTTATCTATTTTCTTGCGAAGAAAGTTTATGTAAACTTCAATTGTATTTTGATTGGTTTCAATATGATAATCCCAGAGTTTTTCGGCGATAAATTGTTTTGACAAAACTTTTCCTTTGGCATGAGCCAAAATCATAATCAATTTGAATTCTTTTGGAGTAAGTTTGATTTCTTCGCCAGATCGAAAAACTTTCATTTCTTCTTCAAGAATTTCTAAGTCTTCAATTAAAATCTTTTTTTCAGTTTGTTGCGGAATATCTTTTCGTCTTAAAAGCGATAAAATACGAGCATATAATTCTTCAAAGTGAAAGGGCTTGACAAGATAATCATCAGCTCCATTTTCAAAAGCAGTTAATTTATCATCAATTTCACTAAAAGCAGTAAGCATGATGATAGGCGTTTTTTTATCGGTTTCTCGAATGCCTTTGCAAACATCAAAACCGTTTAGACCTGGTACATTTATATCAAGAATAATTAAGTCAAATTCAGATGAAGTATATTTTTTTAATAATAAGGCTCCATCATAATAAGGAACACACTCGAAGTTCTTCGAAGTAAAGAATGCTACTATTTCTTTAGATAAAGTAAAATCGTCCTCGAGTAATAAAATTTTCATATAGAGTTGGTTTCTAAATTAGGCTGCTCGTACAAACAGCCTAATTTATCAGAAATATTATTTAAAATAAGAAAAAGTCTCGTTGTTTTCAATTTTCAACAATGATTCATAAATCAACTGAATTACATTTTCGACATCTTCTCTATGCACCATTTCAACAGTAGTATGCATATAGCGCAAAGGCAATGAAATCAGCGCCGATGCTACACCGCCATTGCTGTATGCGAAAGCATCAGTGTCAGTTCCCGTAGCGCTTGAAGTAGCGTTACGCTGAAATGGAATTTTCTTTTCTTCTGCCGTATCAACAATTAAATCACGCAATTTGTTTTGAACAGCTGGCGAATATGCAATTACAGGACCTTTTCCCATTTTTAAATCACCCTCAACTTTTTTGTCAATCATTGGTGTATTGGTGTCGTGGCATACGTCAGTAATAATAGCTACATTTGGTTTTATGGTGTGAGCAATCATTTCTGCACCTCGAAGACCAATTTCTTCTTGAACAGAATTCACGATATACAATCCAAACGGAAGTGTTTTTTTGTTTTCGTGAAGAAGCCTTGCAACTTCAGCAATCATAAAGCCACCCATTCTGTTATCAATAGCACGACAAACAAATTTATTTTCGTTCAAAATCATAAATTCATCAGGATAGGTGATTACACATCCTACATGAACTCCAAGAGCTTCAACTTGTTCTTTGGTCTCACAACCTAAATCAATAAAAATATTACTCAATTTTGGAGCTTCTTCTTTGTCACGCATGCGTGTATGAATAGCAGGCCATCCAAAAACACCTTTAACGATTCCTTTTTTAGTATGTATATCTACTCTTTTTGAAGGTGCAATTTGGTGATCAGAACCACCATTGCGTATTACATAGATTAATCCGTCATCAGTAATATAATTAACGTACCATGAAATCTCATCGGCATGGCCTTCAATTACCACTTTAAAAGGAGCATCGGGATTAATAACTCCAACAGCTGTTCCATAAGTATCAGTAATAAAGTTGTCTACATAAGGTTTTAAATATTGCATCCAAAGTTTTTGCCCCTCGCTTTCATATCCAGTAGGTGAGGCGTTATTTAGGTAGCTTTCCAAGAAAGCAATAGAAGTATCTTTTAAGATAGAATTTGAACTCATAAAAATATTTTTTTGCTAATTTATAAATTTGGTATTAGAGTTGTGTATAAATATATAATTTTACATTTAAATTATGACTCGATGAAATTTAACTGCATTCTTTTATTTCTTGTATTGTTTTCATTTTCAACCAATGCTCAGGTAACTCCAAAAGAGAACCAGCAAATGGGATATGTTTTAACAGAAAAGGATTCCATTCTTAATGACACCATTGAGTTGCCAGAGATTATTATCACTAAAGAAAAGCTAGATCCCGAAGCTCAGAAGCAATTTTTGATTCTTCAAAACAGAGTTTATAAAGTATATCCGTATGCTAAGTTAGCTGCAGATAGATTGACGGCATTAAACAATGGAATGGCGCGTTTGAATTCAAATCGTGAGAAAAAGAAATATTTTAAAATCGTAGAAGATTATCTCAACAATGAATTTGAAGACAGACTTAAAAAACTTTCCAGAAAACAAGGGCAGATTCTTGTAAAATTGGTCCATCGCCAAACAGGAATCACCACTTATGACCTAATTAAAAATTTAAAAAGCGGATTCAAAGCGTTTGTTTCGAACACCACAGCCAATTTATTTGATATAAGTTTGAAAAAAGAATATAAACCATATGAAGTCAATGAAGATTATTTAATTGAAACAATTCTTCAACGAGCCTTTGCGTCTGGAAGATTAGTCAATCAGAAAGCTGCAAATCCTGTTGACTACAATGATTTAATGGCAAAATGGGAAGAAAAAGCAAAAGCACAAGCTGCGGATAAATAAAAAGAATCTCTACAATATACAATTGGATTAATTTTCATTTCGAACCCGACAAGTTTTGGAACTTGCCGGGTTTCTTTTTGTTGATGCATAATATATATGTAGAAGTTTGCACTATTATATATAGGAGTAATTCTCTTTTCAACCCGACAGGTTTTGAAAACCTGTCGGGTTTGTTTTATATACATATAGTATATAAGTATGGCTTGTCCGGCTGAGCGGAGCCGAAGCCCTTCGTTTTTGTGATTCGGGATTTCAGGATTGGATTTTGGCAATAATAAGGAGCTTATTCCCGCTATCCGCTCCAATCTTTTCATGGCGGACCCCGCCATGAAAAGGATTTCCGCTGCTATCGGGGCTAGGAAAGCTGTTTTCGGGAGAAGTTTTGGGATGAAGGAGGAATGCCGAAGATTGAAAAATCGCCTGAAAAGAGCCTTTTAGGCTGAAAACCCATCAAAACGAATGAGCAAAACCCGCAGCAAAACAAGAAAAACCGCGTCAAAGGAAGAAAAATCCCACGCGTGGTGAAAAATAATCGATATGTAAAGGGTATGTTTCCAGCGTGTTAAGAAAAAGATGGAAAAAAGATCGAAAAAACATGGCAAAAAAGCTTGCGCAAGAGGAAAGATGTGCTACTTTTGCACCCGCAACAGCGAAAAACGCTCATCGAAATACTGGCAAGTGAAGGACGATATAAGGGAAGAGATTCCTGAAAAAAAAGTTCAAAAAAA